>Ga0209018_1000129_pt1 | contig 68957 bp, 67 predicted proteins | sample YNPBryBLVA2012_FD_185814 | JGI IMG/M metagenome (GOLD analysis project Ga0209018, IMG submission 185814) | Anoxygenic and chlorotrophic microbial mat microbial communities from Yellowstone National Park, USA - YNP Bryant BLVA 2012 (SPAdes)... ...
TGCTTAGAAGGCAGATGCTCTATCCGCCTGAGCTACGCGCCCGTGCGAACACCTCTCCAGAAGCAGTCTAGCAAAGCGACAGACCCGGCGCGCCGGCCGCATTGCCCGACGGGCCCGGTGGCGCGCCGCTATGATGGAGGACGCGCGGCGCGGCATGCGGTCCGGGGGGCCGCCTGTCGGCGCGGCTCGGGGGAATCTCATGGACTTGGAAAAGCGCCTCGCCGATTACGTCGAACGCCGGCGCGAGGGGCTGGTGCGCCTGCTGCGCCGGCTGGTGCGCATCCCCTCGGAAAATACGCCGCCCCGCGGCGCGGAACTGCGCTGCCAGCTCTACATCGCGCGATTCCTGCGGCGGCTGGGCTGGGATGTGACCGTCTACCCGCTCAGCGAGGTCGCCGGGCTGGAATCCCATCCGCTCTACTGGCCGGGGCGCGATTACACCCGCCGGCCCAACGTGGGCGCCCGGCTGGCGGGAGCGGGCGCCGGGCGCTCGCTGCTGCTTTCCGGCCACGTGGATACCGTGCCGCGAGGCAGCCTCCCCTGGGTGCATGCGCCCTTCGGCGCCGAGATCGAGGGCAACCGCCTTTACGGGCGCGGCGCCAACGACATGAAAGCAGGCCTGGCGATGAACCTGTTCGTCGCCCAGGCGCTGGCCGCTCTGCGCATCCGCCTGCGCGGCGACCTGTTCATCGAGTCCGTGGTGGACGAGGAATTCGGCGGCGTGAACGGAACCCTCGCCGGCCGGCTGGCGGGTTTCAACGCCGAGGCGGCCGTCATCACCGAGCCCACCGCGCTGCGCGTCTGCCCGGCGCAACGCGGCGGGCGCACGGCGCACATCCGGTTGCGAGCGCCGGGCGGGATCCTGCGCGAGGAAGGCGGCCCGGCCGGGGTGATCGAAGCCCTGCGCTGCCTGTTGATTCGAGCGGAGGAGTTCGCCCGGCGGCGCCGGCAAGCGGCCGCCGTGCATGAGTACTACCGCCATACGGCGGATCCCGTCCCGGTGGCGGTGACCAAGATCGCCGCAGGCGGTTGGGGAAGTCGCGAGCCGATCGGCCCGCCGGAACAATGTGACCTGGAAATGTACTGGCAAGCCCTGCCCGGCGAAACCCGCGCGCAGGTGGACGCCCAGTTCTTCCACTGGCTGGAGGAAACCGTCCGGGCCGAGCCCGAGCTTTTCCCCCAGGCCCCGCAAGTCACCTTTCCCATCCGCTGGCTGCCCGGCTCGGCCCTCCCCGCCTCCGAACCGCTCGTGCGAGAAATGGCCGAGGCGGCCCAGCGGGCGCTCGGCCGCGCCCCGGACATCACCGGCATCGAAGGTCCCTGCGACATGTACGTGTTCCACCAGGGCTTCGCGACGCCCGCCCTGTTGTGGGGACCGCGCGGCGGCAACACGCATGCCACCGATGAATACGTCGAGCTGGACTCGCTGTTCGACGCGGCCAAAGCCCTGCTGCTTTTCGTCTGCCGCTGGTGCGGCGTCGCCTGAAAGGGCGCGCCGCCCTGCGGCCTCAACTCCGCCGCCAGGCGTTCGCCAGGCAGGCGCCCAGAATCAGAGCGCCGCCCGCCAGCGCCCAGCCTCCCGGGCGCTCGCCGTGCGCCAGCCAGGCCCACACCGGGTTGAGCGCGGGCTCGGCCAGGAGCAGAAGCGAAGCCTCCAGCGCGGGAACCTGCCTCAGGGCGCGGCTCATGCACAGGTACGCCAGCCCGATCTGAAACACCCCCAGATACGCAATGACCGCAGCGTCGCGCCAGCCCGCCGCAGGCAGCGGCAACGCCATGGGCAGGCAGCCCAGAAACGCCATCAGGTTGCCCACCGCCGGGCCGGCCATCGCCGAGTCCGGATGCCGGCTGCCCAGCCAGCGCAAGCCCGCGATCGTCAGCGCCCACGTCAGGCCGGAGACCACCGCCAGCAGGTTGCCCCGCAGCGGATCGGGCGCCGTACGACTGACCGGCGCCTGCCCCACGAAAAACATCGCCATGCCCCCCGCCACCGCCGCCAGCAGGACCAGATCTTCGCGCACCAGCCGCTCGCCCAGCAACCACGGCCCCAACAAAACCAGATACAGCGGCGCGGTGTCTTGAAGGAAAATGGCGTTGGCCGCCGTGGTCAGCTTGTTGGCCAGCACGAACAGCGACAAGGTGGCCGCGTAGGCCGCGCCCACCGGAAGCACCCGCAGGCGCCAGCCTCGCCGCGCGTCCGGAATCAACCCCAACAACGCCGCCGTCGCCACTCCGGAGCGGAAGCTGGCCACCTGCCAGCCGGAAAACGAGGCCGCCTTCACCGCCGCCCCGCCGGTCGAAAACAACAGGGCCGCCGCCAGCAACAACAGGCGGTTGGCGACTCGAGGACTCATACTCTCGAACCCAGCCGGGCCGCGGCAGCCCCGGCAGGCGATGCGCAGTCGCCAAGTGCTACCATGAAAGATCCCCGAAAATGGCCGGTGCGATCCCGGACATTCTAGCCCAAATTGTGGCCCACAAACGGCGGGCCCCTCAGACAGCCCCGCTGGACCGGCTCGAGCGGCGCGCCGCCGGGCTCGCGCGCCGCGACTTCGCGTCCGCCCTGCTGGCCGCGCCGCCCGCCATTATCGCCGAGATCAAGCGCGCCTCGCCCAGCCGCGGCCTTTTCGCCCCCGACGCCGACCCGGCCCGCTTGGCCGAATCCTACGCGCGCGGCGGGGCGGCCGCCCTCTCGGTGCTCACCGAGGAGCGCCATTTCGCAGGCAGCCTGCCAGATCTCGAAGCCGCCCGAGCGGCCGCGCCCTTGCCCGTCCTGCGCAAAGATTTCACCCTCGATCCCTACGACGTGGCCGAAGCGGCGGCCCACGGCGCCGACGCCGTCCTGCTCATCGCCGCCCTGCTTGAAGCCGGCCGGCTCCGCCGCCTGCGCGAATACGCGGAGGCCCTGGGCCTGGCGGCGCTCGTCGAAGTCCACAACTGCCGCGAACTGGAAACCGCCCTGGAGGCCGGCGCCCGCCTCATCGGGGTCAATAACCGCGACCTGCGCACTTTCGAGGTCCGGCTGGAAACCTCCTTGGAGCTGGCGCCCCACCTGCCCGCCGGCGCCCTCAAGGTCAGCGAAAGCGGCATCGGCTCGGCAGCCGAAGTGCGGCGCCTGCGCGCGGCCGGCTTTCATGCTTTTCTGGTGGGCGAGCACTTGATGACGGCCCCCGATCCGGCCGCCGCCGTCCGGGCCCTGCGGCAATGATCGTGAAGATTTGCGGCATCACCAACCTGGAGGACGCGCAGGCCGCCATCGAGGCGGGCGCCGCCGCCCTGGGCTTCAACTTCTGGCCGGGCAGCCCGCGCTACATCGCGCCCGAGCGGGCGGCCCAGATTCTGGCCGCGCTTCCGCCCGGGGTCTGGAAGGCGGGCATTTTCGTGAATTCGCCGGCCGAGAGTATCGCGCAGACGGCGGCGCACCTGGGCCTGGACGTGGCGCAGCTTTACGGGACAGCGGCCGCGCCGGCCGGGATCCGCATCTGGCGCGCCGTGCGCGTCGAGCCCGGCTTCGACCCCGGCCGCCTGGAGGACCCCGCAGCCGAAGCCTTCGTGTTGGACGCCGCGCCGCCCTCGCTGTGGGGCGGCGCCGGCCTTTGCTTCGACTGGAGGCTGGCGCGCGGCGCGACCCGCCGGATCATCGTGGCCGGCGGCTTGGATGAGAACAACGTCCGCGAGGCCATCCGCCAGGCGCGCCCCTGGGGCGTGGACGCCTGCTCGCGACTGGAGCGCGCGCCCGGCCGCAAGGACCACGCCCGCCTCCGGCGTTTCGTCCGAGAGGCTCTGGCCGAAGCAGCCTTCGAAGGAGGCGAGTCGTGAGCATCCCGATGCCGGACGCCCGCGGCCACTTCGGCCCTTACGGCGGGCGCTACGTGCCGGAGACCCTGATGGCCCCGCTCGAAGAGCTGGAGAAGGCCTATCTGGAGGCCCGGCAGGATCCGCAGTTCCAGGCCGGGCTGCAAGCCCTGCTGCGCGACTACGCCGGACGCCCGACGCCGCTGTACTTCGCCGAGCGGCTCAGCCGGACGCTGGGCGGCGCGCGCCTTTACTTCAAGCGCGAGGATCTGCTGCACACCGGCGCGCACAAGATCAACAACTGCCTGGGGCAGATCCTGCTCGCCCGCCGAATGGGCAAGCGGCGCGTCATTGCCGAAACCGGCGCCGGCCAGCACGGCGTGGCCACGGCCACCGTGGCGGCCCTGTTCGGGCTGGAGTGCGTGATCTACATGGGCGAGGAAGACATGCGCCGCCAGCGGCTGAACGTCTTTCGCATGCGGCTGCTGGGCGCGCAGGTCGTGGGGGTGGCGGGCGGCAGCCGGACGCTCAAGGACGCCATCAGCGAAGCCATGCGCGACTGGGTGACCAACGTGGCCGACACCTACTACCTGTTGGGCTCGGCCCTGGGCACGCATCCCTATCCGCTCATGGTGCGCGACTTTCAAAGCGTGATCGGCCAGGAGACCCATCGCCAGATCCTGGAGAAGGAAGGCCGGCTGCCTGACGTCATCTTCGCCTGCGTGGGCGGCGGCTCGAACGCCATCGGCATCTTCCATCGCTTCCTGGCCGAGCCCGGCGTGCGGCTGGTGGGCGTCGAGGCAGGCGGTTACGGTCCGGCGCTCGGCCAGCACGCAGCTCGCTTCGCGGGCGGGTCGCCCGGCGTGCTGCACGGCGCTTACAGCTACCTGCTGCAAGACGCCGACGGCCAGGTGGCCCCCACCCATTCGGTTTCGGCCGGCCTGGATTACGCCCTGGTCGGCCCGGAGCACGCCTGGCTGCACGACGAGGGCCGGGCCGAGTACGTGGCGGTGGGCGACCGCCAGGCGCTGGAGGCCGCGCGCCTGCTGGCGCGCACCGAAGGCTTGATCCCCGCGCTGGAATCGGCCCATGCCGTAGCCGAGGCGGTGCGCCGCGCCCCCGGGGCTGCAGGCCAGCTCTTCGTCGTGAATCTCTCCGGGCGGGGAGACAAGGACATTGACATCTACCGCGAGCATTTCCCCGAGCTCGAACAAGACGCGCATCCGCCGGCTGTTTGAGCGCCTCCGAGCCGAAGGCCGCCCGGCGCTGATCGGCTACCTGACGGCGGGCGATCCCTCGCTGGAGCGCACCCCCTCCCTGGTCGCAGCCCTGGAGCGCGGCGGGGTGGACCTGATCGAGCTGGGCGTGCCTTTTTCCGATCCCATCGCGGACGGTCCCGTGATCCAGCGGGCCTCCGAACGCGCCTTGCGCGCGGGTGCCGTCTTCCGCCGGGTCCTGGAAGTGGCCGCTGAAATCCGCCGCCGCTCGGAGGCGCCCCTGCTGCTGTTCAGCTACCTCAACCCCGTGTTGCGCTACGGGCTGGAGGCCGCGGCGCGCGACGCCGCCCGGGCGGGCGCGGACGGCTTCCTGCTCACCGACCTGTGCGTCGAGGAGGCCGAACGCTACCTGACGGCCCTGCGCGCCGAGCGGCTGGACACGGTCTTCCTGGCCGCGCCCACCAGCACGCCGGCCCGCCTGGAGCTGGTGGCGCGGCACTCCAGCGGCTTCGTATACTTGGTATCGCGCACCGGAGTCACGGGGGAGCGGGCGGCGCTCTCGGAAGCCGTCGAGCCGCTGATCCGCGCCATGCGCCGGATCACCGATTTGCCGCTGGCCGTGGGCTTCGGCATCTCGCGGCCGGAGCACGCGGCCGCGCTGGCCCCGCTGGCCGACGGCATCGTGGTGGGCAGCGCTTTCGTGCGGCTCATCGAGCGGCTGGGCGGGGAGGCTTCGCTGGAGGGGGAGCTGGAAGCCTTCGCCCGTTCGCTCCGGCGGGCTTGTGAGCGGTGAGAGCCATGGACAGGGAGGCGGCCTTCAAAGCGCTGGCCGACTGCCGGGCGCGGATTGACGCGCTCGACTTGCGCATCCTCGAGCTGATCAACGAGCGCACCCGCATTGTCGAGCAGATCGGACGCCTGAAGCGGCGCCTGAACCTGCCCATTTACGAGCCGCGGCGCGAGGACGAGGTCTACGCCAACGTCACCGCGCACAACGGCGGGCCCCTCAGCGCGGAGGCCGTGCGCAGGGTCTTCGAGCGCATCATTGACGAGATGCGAACGGTGCAAAGAATCCGGATGGAGGAGGAACAAGGCCAGGGTCGCCGGAGCGACTCCTGAGCGACCGGCCAGAGGTTCGGCGCCATGTTGGTTGTCATGCAGGAAGGGGCCACCGAGGCCCAGATTCAAGCGGTCATAGACCGGTTGGTGGCGCTCGGTTTCGCGGTGCACCGCTCGACCGGGGTGGTGCACACCATCCTGGGCGGCATCGGCCCGGCCGCCCATTTCGATCCCACCGAGTTCGCCGTGATGGAGGGCGTCAAGGAAGCCCACCGCATCATGTCGCCCTACAAGCTGGCCAGCCGGCACTTTCGCCCGGAAGGCACGCGGGTGCGGCTGGGCGAGCTGGAGATCGGCGGCCCGGCGGTGGTGGTGATGGCCGGCCCGTGCAGCGTCGAGAGCCGCGAGCAGGTGATGGCCGCGGCCGAGCGCGTGGCGCGGGCGGGCGCTCGCGTGCTGCGGGGCGGCGCTTTCAAGCCGCGCACCTCGCCCCATAGCTTTCAGGGCCTGGGCGAGGAGGGCCTGCGCTACCTGCGCGAAGCGGCCGACCGCTACGGCCTGCTGGCGGTCAGCGAGGTGATGGACTCCTCCCAGATCCCCCTGGTGGCGGCCTACGCCGATATCCTCCAGGTCGGCGCGCGCAACATGCAGAACTACGCGCTGCTGCGCGAGCTGGGCGCGCAGAACAAGCCGGTGCTCCTCAAGCGCGGCCTCTCGGCCACCGTCGAGGAATGGCTCCTGGCGGCCGAGTACGTCATGAACGAAGGCAACTACCACGTCATCCTGTGCGAGCGCGGCATTCGCACCTTCGAGACTTACACCCGCAACACGGTGGACATCTCCGCCATCCCGGTGGTGAAGAAACTCTCCCACTTGCCCATCCTGGCCGATCCTTCCCACGGGACCGGACGGCGAGACATGGTGCTGCCGGTGGCGCGCGCCGCCGTGGCCGCCGGGGCCGACGGCCTGCTCATCGAAGTCCACCCCGAGCCCGACCGCGCCCTCAGCGACGGCGCCCAATCGCTGCGCCCGGATCAGTTCGAAGAGCTCATGGGCCAGTTGCGCATGATCGCGCCCGCGGTGGGCAGGACCCTGTGAGCGCCGCGCCTTTCCAGACCGTGGCCGTCGTGGGCGTCGGATTGATCGGCGCCTCCTTCGGCCTGGCGCTCAAGAAGGCCGGTTTTCGCGGCCGCATCCTGGGCGTCAGCTCCGCGCCCGCCCTGGAGGACGCCCTGCGGCGAGGCGCGATTGACGAGGCCGCGCCCTTGCAGCAAGCCGCCTCCCAGGCGGATTTGATCCTGCTGGCGCAGCCCATCCACCGCATCCTCCAGACGCTGGAAAGCCTCGACGCCTGGCTGCGCCCCGGCGCCCTGGTGACCGACGCGGGCAGCACCAAAGCGCGCATCGTGGCCCAGGGCCGCCGCTCCCTTCGCCGGGCCCAGTTCTTGGGCGGCCATCCCCTGGCGGGCAAAGAGAAGCGCGGCGCGGCCGAGGCCGACGCCGATCTGTTCGCCGGCCGGACCTGGGTGCTCACGCCCGAGGACCCCGCCGAGCTGGAGACTCCGCCCGCTCGCGAGCTGCTCGGCTGGCTCCGCGCCCTGGGGGCCCGGCCCTTGCTGCTCTCGGCCGCCGAGCACGACCGCGTGGTAGCTTTCACGTCCCATTTGCCTCAGTTGCTCTCCACCGCGCTGGCCGCCGTGCTCGCCGAGCAATTGGATCGCGACGAGCACTTGCGCGCCTCCGGTCCGGGTCTGCTCGACATGACCCGGCTGGCCGCCAGCCCTTTCGAGATCTGGCGGGACATTCTGGCCACCAACCGGGAGGCGGTGGATCAGGCCCTGGCCGCTTGCCTGGACCGGCTCGAGCGCATCCGAGCGGCGCTCGGATCCGACGCCCTGGCCGCCGAGTTCGAACGCGCGGCCGAGCTGGCCCGCCGCTTGCGCCGCCCAGCCTGAATGCCGCCTCCGGAGACGCCCGCCCGCCTGCCGGTCTTCAACGTGGCCTCCGTCCCGCAGCGCAGTCCCTTCCGCTACCCGGGAGGAAAGACCTGGCTAGTCCCCTACGCCCGCCTCTGGCTGGCCGCCTGCAAGCCGCGGCCGAGCGAGCTGATCGAACCCTTCGCGGGCGGCGCCATCGTAGGCTTGACCGCCGCCTTCGAGGGCCTGGTCCAACGCGTCGTCCTGGTCGAAAAGGACCAGGACGTGGCCGCCGTCTGGCAGACCATCCTGGACCCGGAGCAGGCCGCCTGGCTGGCGGATGCCGTGGCCGCTTTCCAACCCACGCCGGAGAGCGTGCGGGCTGCGCTGGCGCCGACGGACCGCGAGCTCAGCCTGCGCGAGAGGGCTTTCCGGACCTTGCTGCGCAATCGGGTGCAACGCGGGGGGATCCTGGCGCCGGGTGCCGGCTTGCTCAAGCTGGGCGAGAACCGCCGCGGGCTGGCCTCGCGCTGGTACCCGCAAACCTTGCGCCGCCGCATCCTGGCCATCGCGCGCTGCGGCGAGCGCATCCGCTTCCGCTCAGGCGACGGCCTTCAGGTCCTGCGCGAGAATCAAGACCGTCCCGAGGTCGCCTTCTTCATTGACCCGCCGTACACCACCGCCGGACGCCGGCTTTACACCCACTCGGAAGTGGACCACCCCGAGCTGTTCCGCCTGGCCGCCGGCTTGCGCGGCGATTTCCTGATGAGCTATGACGACGCGCCCGAGATCCGGCGCCTGGCGGCCCATTGCGGCTTCGCCCTGGCGCCCGTACCCATGAAGAGCACGCACCACGCCGTGAAGTTCGAGCTGCTCATCGGCCGCAACTTGGACTGGCTGGCCGGCCTGGCCGCGAGCCCGCGGCGGGGACGCGGGGCGCCGCCGGTCCGCACTTAGGTTGCACTCGCGCTCGGCCGGCGGGCCAGCCCCACCTCGGCCACGAAGGCCACCAGCGCCACCGCGCCCAGAGCGAACAACGTATCGCCCGGCACGCGCAGCCAGCGCAGCGTCTCCATCAACGGCGTGCCCAGGAACTCGGCGCTGCGCGCATACCAGTAGCCCCGGTCCACCGCCGCCCAGGTTTGCAGCAGCCCCACCGGCAGCAGGCTGCCCACGCACATCGCCAGCAGGCCGATGTTCATGGCCCAGAAGCTGAACTTCAGCCACTTCTCCTTCCAGGCCGCCTCGGGGCGCAGGGCGCGCAGGCACACCAGCATCAAGCCGATGCCCAGCATGCCGTAGACGCCGAACAGCGCGGCGTGTCCATGCACCGGCGTGGTGTTCAGCCCCTGCATGAAGTAGAGCGCGATGGGCGGGTTGATCATGAAGCCGAATAACCCGGCCCCCACCATGTTCCAGAAGGCCACGGCCGCGAAGAAGTAGATCGGCCAGCGGTAGCGCCGCGCCCAGTCGGTCAGCTTGCCCCGCCGTATGTCGTCCATGGCCGAGAAGGCCACCATCGTCAGCGGCACCACCTCCAGCGCGCTGAAGACCGATCCCCAGGCCAGCGCCGCCGTGGGCGTCCCGGCAAAGTACAAGTGATGGCAGGTGCCGATGATTCCCCCGGCCAGGTAGATGGTGGCCGAAAGCAGCGCCACCCGCGCCGCCAGTCCCGCGCGCATCAGGCCCAGCCGCGCGAAAAAGAAGGCGATCACCGTGGTGGCGAAGACCTCGAAGAATCCCTCCACCCAGAGATGGACCACCCACCAGCGCCAGTACTCGACCAGCGAAAGATGCGTGTGCCTGCCCCAGTTCAGCCCCGCCCCGTAAAACAGCCCGATCGCTGCGGCCGAAAGCAGGAAGACCCACAGCAGCGAGCGTTGCTCTCCGGGCGTCTGCAAAGCGGGGCGCGCCGCCCGCACCACCAGCCCCAGCCAGATCAGCAGGCCGGCGAACAACAGGATCTGCCAGCCGCGTCCCAGATCAATGTACTCGTAACCCTGGTGTCCCCAGTAGAAGGCGGCCGCCCCCTCCAGTTTGTGGCGCACGCTCAACCACTCCCCGGCCAGCGAGCCGGCCACCACCACCAGCAACGCCACGAACAGCAGGTTCACCCCCAGCCTTTGCCCCTTGGGCTCGCGGCCGCTGATCAGCGGGCCGATGAACAGCCCGGCCGCCAGCCAGGCGGTGGCGATCCAGAACAAGCCGAGCTGCACGTGCCAGGTTCGCGTCACGCTGTACGGCAGCCACTGGGAAAGCGGAATCCCGTAGAAGCCCTCGCCTTCGACCCCGTAATGCGCCGTGAAGACGCCCGTCAGGATCTGGGCCAGAATCAAGGCCGCCACCGCCCAGAAGTATTTGAGCGTGGCCCGCTGGGAGGGAGAGGCCTGCCATTGGCCCAGGGGATCGGCCGCCGGCGGGCAGGGCGCCTCCTCCTCGCGCCGGCGGGCGGCATACCACCAGACCATCGCGCAGATGCCGGCCAGCAGCATGATGATGCTCACTCCGGTCCACATCACGCTCTCGCCCGTGGGACGATTGCCCACCAGCGGCTCGTGCGGCCAGTTGTGCGTGTAGGAAATCTGCGCCCCCGGGCGATTGGCCGCCGCCGCCCACGCCGTCCAGAAGATGAACGCCCCGAGCTGCTTCAGGCGCTCCGGGTCCTTCACCGTACCGGACGGAATGGCGTAACCGGGATGGCCTTTCAGGAAGACGCCGGAATAGTGCGCCAGGCAGGCCTCGACCGCCCGCGCCCGAATCGGCTCGATCCGCAACACGCCTGCGGCCGCGTCGTAACGGTTCGCCCGGTAAAGCTGCTCCAACCGCCCGCGCAGGGCCGCCTGCCGCTCGGCAGCCAGCCGCTCATAGCCGGCCGCTCCTTCCTGCCGCGCCCATTCCTCCAGCACGAACATCGCCTCGCGGTGCAGCCAGTCCGCCGTCCAGTCCGGGGCTACGTAACTGCCGTGACCCCAGATCGAGCCCACCTCCATGCCGCCCAGGGCCTGCCAGACGTTCTGCCCCTCCCGAATCATGCCCGGCCCGAACACCTCGCTCCCCTCGGTGGTGAGAACCCGCTCCGGAATGGGAGGCGCTTGCTGATAAATCCGGGTTCCGATCCAACCCAGAACGGCGAAGGAAACCGCCACCACGGCGATCAGTGCGATCCATAACCTGCGCATGAGATGCTCCTGGTCGAGCTCCGATTCTGCCAAGGCCGGGGCGCCGGCGCCATGACTTGGGTCACAAAGCGGCGGTCAGTCGCTCCGGCCAGGCAACGCCAGCACGCCCGACCAGGCTTCATACGGCCGGCCTCCCCGTTCGTCGCCTTGATACAGGCCGACGTAGGTCATCACCCAGTGGCTCATGAAATCCGGCGGGTCTCGCTCCAAGAGCACCCGCCGGTTCAGCACCCGCCACGTGCCGGTGTTGGCGTAGATCTGCTGGAACAGGCCGCCGGCCGTCGCCGTCACGTCCAGCGGCGCGATCAGGTGATCGTGCGTATGGCCGTAGACGATCGCCCGCGCGCGCCGGTTCTTGAAAACCCGCTCGCTCAAGGCGTCCTCGGGGTTCGGCCGCTCGTTGGCGCAGGGCAGATTCTCGTTGAACCAGGAAAACAGTTGTCCCAGCAGATGCAGGGAGACCCCTTTGGAGAACTTCAGCGCCAGGGCCAGCTTGTCCAACGTCAAGGGCGGCAGGCGCTCGGCGCATTCCCGCACGAACGGGATCTGAAAGAAGCGGTCGGCCACCCCGTCCCAGATGCGTTTGACTTCCCTGGCCGGCTTGGGATCGGCGCAGGTGCGGCGCAGCAGGCTGTCCACCCAAAGCGGCGCCAGCAACAGCGGCCGGATGTGATCAATCTGCCGCAGCCCCGCCAGGCATTCCTCGGGCAAATCCGGACCCAACTGCGCCTCCACCGTCAGGCAGAAGCGGCTCAGCAAGTCAATCACGATGGCGTCCCCGATCGAGGAAGCCCGGCGATCCCCGTGGAAGTTGAAGACGTCGAAGTAATCGCCGTGCCGCAGGTACGCCCGGTGCCGCTCGCAAACCTCCGCCAGCCCCGCCGAATCCTCCGGCCGGTACGGGAAGGGCTCCTCGGCCGGCTGGGCCAGCCCCATGCGCTCGACGATCAGCCGCCGGATCTCATCGAACGGCGCCCCCGGCAGGTGCACGAACCAGTCGTGGTTGCCCGCCACGTAATGGATGCGCACGCGCACCGGGACCCGCTCGGGGGCGTCCGGTTCGCGCGAAACGCGCGCCACCCCGTTCCCGGCGGCGGCCGGCGGCAGCGTCATCACGCCCGGCTCCTTCAGGCTGCGCAGCACCGACAGAGCCGCTTCGTTGCGCTCCAGAATGGCCGCGACGATCTCGCGCACCTTCTGCTGGAAGGCCGCCGAACCCGGGTCGGACCAGGGGCGCACTTCCTCGCCGGTCTCCAGGCCGGCCCAGCGCTCGGACCGGATCACGTCCAGCACATCGCCCAGCAGCACCAGATCCAGCTCTTCGATCGGCCGGTAGGCGCCGTCCGCCCGCCAGGAGGCGTCGTAGGCCATGTCGCGCAGTCGCTCCCGAAAGATGCGGAAAGCTTGTGCGGGAGTGGTCTTGCTGAACCCGTCGTCGGTGAGGTGAATATCGCTGATGGCGACCAGCACGTTCCTCCCCTTCGGGCCGCTGCCGGCAGACCGCGGCCGCTATTGCTTCGGAAACATCAGCTCGCTGAGATCCTCGTCCTTTTTGGGGCGGCTTTCGCGCCAGGCGCCGTAGCCGCCCGCCAGGCCGGCCCCGGCCAGCGTGACGATGGCCGTGGCGTCCAGCCCCCCGCTCCAGAGAATGGCCCCCAGCGCCACAGCGAAGCGGATCGCCCAACCGCCCGGGCGCGCGCCCGGCCGGCCCTGTCGCAACCGCACGATCATGCGGCCCAGGAAGTGCGCGAAGAACAAGGTCAGCAGCCCCAGCGCCGCCCGCACCAGGTTCAACGGAACCATGCCGCCTCCCGCTTGTGCGCCCGGCGCCCGCGCACGAACTCCGCCAGCGCCCCGCTCGCATACCCGGGCGGCTGGACGGGAAAGCGCGGCACGCCCGCCGGCAGCAGATCGCGCCAGGCGGGGGCCGCCTCCCCGCCGACCAGCACCAGGCCGTCGGCCCGCGGCAGGAAGCGCAGGCAGGAAGGCTTCACCTCCGCCAGCGCTTGGTTGAACACCGCCAGATAAAGGTCGGGCTCCAGCCACTCCAGCACGCGGTTGGACTCGATGATCCAATCCCCGCCCCACTCCGGCAGGGCGCGCAGGGCCGCCACCGCGTCGCGCAGCTCCTCCGGCGCAGCCGCCGCCAGGTAGGCGCGGCGCGCCCCCGCCCGCAGATAGCGCCCCGCGTCGGTTTCATCCGCCGCAGGCTGCACAGTCAGCTTGAACCCCGCCCCAGGAGCGGCGCCGTGAGCGTGCGCGCTCAGCTTCACCGCGGTCCAGGCCGCCTCCGGCGTCGCCCGGATCAGGCCGGCGATCACGGCCGTCTTACCTGCCCCCCGGCCCTGCCCGCCCACCACCAGCAACACCTCAGCCGCCCTCCAGCCTGGCCAGCCGCTCGCGCACTTCCGCCAACTGGCGGCGCATCTCGGGCAGCCGCGACAGATTGGCCAACTGCTCCAGATACTCCTTCAGCGGCCGCGCGGGCGTGCCCCACACCACTTGTCCCCGCCGCACGATTTTCGAAGTCAGCACGCCGCATCCCGAACCCAGCACCGCCCCCGACTCGATGCGCGCCTTGTCGCCGATGCCCACCTGGCCGCCGATCACCGCGTAGTCCTCCACCACCACGCCGCCCGAGAAGCCGGTCTGCGCCGCCACCACCACATGCCGCCCGATCCGGCAGTTGTGCGCCACGTGCACCAGATTGTCCAGCTTCGCGCCCCGGCCGATCCAGGTCACCCCCAGCGCCGCACGGTCCACGCAGGAATTGGCCCCGATCTCGACCTCGTCCTCGATGACGACCCGCCCCACCTGAGGGAACTTTTCATAATGATCGCCAGCCAGGGCGAACCCGAAACCGTCCGCTCCGATCACGCAGCCCGAGTGCAAGATCACCCGCCGGCCGATGTCCACGTCGTCGTAGACCGTCACGTTGGCGTGAAGCGTACTCTCCTCGCCCAGCGTCACCCGCCGGCCGATCACCGAACCCGCGCCGATGCGGCAGCGTGCGCCGATGCGCGCGCCTTCCCCGATCGTCACCGAGGGCCCGATCTCGACCTCCTCGGCCACCTCCGCTTCCGGATGGATCACCGCCGTGGGGTGCACGCCAGGGCGCAGCGCGGGCGGCGGATGGAACCGGCTCACGGCGCGGGCGAAGGCGGTGCGCGGTTCGGCGGCGCGAATCAAGGTGCGCCCGCCGGGGTTGGGAAAATCCGGCGGGACGATCAAGCAACCGGCCGCCGAAGCCTCCGCCTGCCGGGCCGCCTTGCGATTGCCCACGAAGGCCAGATCGGAAGCGCCGGCGGTCTCCAGCGGGGCCACGCCGCGGAGTTCCTTCTCGCCGTCGCCCTCGAACGCCGCCGCCAGGAATTCGGCCAGCTCCCGCACGCGCACCGGGTCGCCCTCCCGCCTGCTTGTATCATACAAATTTATGCCCGTGGATCCCTCGGCCACCCTGGCCCCCACCGCTCGCGTGCATCCGGAGGCCTGGATCGGCCCCCAGACCGTCGTCGGCGAGTACGCCGTAATCGAGGCCGACGTGCGCATCGGGGCCTTCTGCCGCATCGAACCCTACGTGCACATCAAGCGTTGGACCACCCTGGGCGATCACAACGAAATCTCCGCCGGCAGCGTGCTCGGAACCGATCCGCTGGACAAAGCCTTCACCGGCCAACGCAGCTACCTGCGCATCGGCCATCACAACCGCATCCGCGAACACTACACCATCTCCCGCGGCACGCGCCCCGAGTCGGCCACCGAGATCGGCGACGGCAACTTCATCATGACCTCCGGGCACATCGCCCACAACTGCCGCATCGGCAACCAGACCGTGATTTGCAGTTGCGCCCTGCTGGCCGGCTACGTCGAAATCGAGGATCAGGCCTTCATCTCGGGCGGCGTCGCCATCCATCAGTTCTCCAAGGTCGGCCGGCTGGCCATGATCGCAGGCGGCGTACGGGTCAACCGCGACTGCCCGCCGTTTTTCCTTTACGGCGGCCTGTACGCCGAACCCAAGGGGCTGAACCTGGTGGGTCTGAAGCGCGCCGGCTTCAGCGCCCCTGAGATTTCGGCCCTCAAGCGGGCCTACCGCCTGCTCTACCGTTCGGGCTTGCCGCTCCGCCAGGCGCTCGAACGCATCCAGGAGGAAATCCCGGGCGAGCATGCCGGCCATCTGGTCGGTTTCATCCGCCGCTCCCAGCGCGGCATCTGCCGCCCGCGCGGCCTGCCCGGCGAGGCGGACGACTGACGGCCTGCACCCCGTGGCATCCTATCCACGATGGCCATCGAGTTCGACGACGTCAGCCTGCCGCCCCTGGAGGGCTTCACCGCCTCCGCTCCCGACGCCGCCCTGATCGGTCTGGTGGGCGAGGACCCCGCCGGCTGCCGGCAGCTGCTGCGCCTGGCCGCCGGATTGGAGGCGCCGGCGCGCGGCCGCGTGCGCGCCCCCGAGACCCGCCGCTACCTCGGACCGCTCGACTCGCTGAACCTGGCCCCGGTGAGCGCCCTCCTGCTCGACCACGCTCTGGCTTGCCATGACGCCCTGGTGCGCGCTCGCGCCGCCGTCGGCCTGGAGCGCCTCCGCCGTGCCGGCGCCACCATCCTGCTGGCTTCCCACGAGGAGCCCTTGTTGGAGGCCCTGGCGGATGAAGTCTGGTGGATCCACCAGGGCCGCCTGGAGGCCCGCGGCGATCCCAAGGAAACTCTCGAACGCTACCGCCGCCACGTGGCCGCACGGTTGCGTGCCTGGGGCGAAACCGTCTCCGCACCGCTGGCCCCCGCCTTGCGCCGAGGCGACGGCCGCGCCCGCCTGCTGGCCCTGGAAACGCTGGGCGCCGGCGGCCGGCCCACCATGGTCTGGCAGAGCGGCGAAGAGGCCGCCGTGCGCGTCACCGTGCACTTCGAGCAGCCGGTCGAGGATCCCGTCGTCGGCATCATGATCCGCACCCGCATCGGCTTCGAGGTCTACGGCACCAACACCGAACTGGAGGGGCTCAAACTCGGCCCCTGCCGCGCCGGCCAGACCCTCCGCGTCACCTTCTCGTTCCGCTGTGACCTCTGCCCCCAACAGTACACGCTGACCGCCGCCTCCCACGATCCCGACGGCGTCTGGCACGACTGGCTCGAGGACGCCGTGGCTGTCTCGGTCGCCGACAGCCGCTACACCGCGGGCGTGGCCAACCTGCGCGCCAAGGTCAGCCTGGAGAATCCGCCGGCGACCGTCGCCGCTCCGGCATGAAGGCCACCGCACTGCCGGCGCTTGTGCTGGCGGGCCTCAGCCTGCCGGCCGCCCCGCCCTGCGCGCAGGATCCCGCCTGCCTGGAGCGCCTGGCCGGGCTGGGCAGGCTCTGGGCGGCCGTCAAATACTTCCATCCCTGGCCGGCCTGGCGCGAGCTGGACTGGGATCGAGCCCTGTTGTCCGCCGTCCCGCAAGTCATGCGCGCCGAGAGCCCGGCGGATTACGCTGCCGCCCTCCAAGCGATGCTCGACGAGTTGGGCGATCCTGCGACGCGGGTGGTGCGCCACGCTGCGCCCTCCGCTGCGGGCGAGTTGATGCGCACCACCGCGGACGGGATTCTGATCGTCACCCTCCACCCCTCCACCCTCTCCCAGGGACCGGAAGGCGCGGCGCGGCTGGCCCAGGCGGCGGCAGCCCTCGCTCAAGCGCGCGCCGTGGTGTTCGATCTGCGCAACCACGGCGACTGGCGCGACCGCGACCCGGCCGCGCTCGGGCTGGCTTTCCAGGCTGCCGGCTTGAACCATGCGCTCCGGTTCGTCCGGCTGCAAGCGCCCGGGCACCGCTCCCGCATGCATTCCGGCCTGCCGCCGGGCGCGCCCGGCGGCAGCGCGCTGTATCACTCCGCCTTTTATGTCCGCGACGGCGCGGTTCTGGAAGCCCTCCCGGGGGTTCGGCCCAAGCCGATTGTCTTCCTGGCGGACGAATCCTCGGTGCTGCCGCCCATCGCCGCGGCGCTCCAGGCCGCCGGTCAGGCCCGCATTGTGGCCCAAGGCAGCGTGAGCGACGCCTCCCTGATCGAGAGATGCCGCCTCGAGTTGCCGGACGGCGTAGCGGTCATGCTGCGCCTCACCGAGTTGGTCTACCAGGACGGAACCACCGGCTTGACGCCCGACCTGAGGGCGCCCGCCGCCGACGGCGCAGGCGCCCTCGAGACCGCATTGCAGGCCGTGCGCCGCTGGCGGCCGCAGCCCTCGCCAGCCCGCGTGAAACTCCCGGCCTACGCCGCCCCCAAGCCCGAGCAGCCCTACGCCGACCCCGAGTATCCGCCCCAGCAACTGCGCCTGCTGGCGGCCTTCCGCCTCTGGGCCGCCGTGCGTTACTTCTTCGCCTATCGCGACCTCATGGGCGAAGCCTGGGACCGGCCGCCGGCGGACTTGCTCGCCGGGCTGTTGCAGGCCGCCGACGCGCGCCAGTACGCGCTGGCTCTGGCCCGCATGGCCGCCCGGCTCCACGACAGCCACGCCGGCATCGCGTGCCGCGCTCTGGCCGAGTACTTCGGACGGGCCGCCCCGCCCGTCCAAACGCGCATGATCGAAGGCCTGCCGGTGATCACGCGGATCCTCGCCGAGGGGGCGGCGGGCGAGGGTGGGCCGGCGCCGGGTGACGTCGTCCTCGAAGTAGACGGCGAGCCGGCCGAGACGCGCCGGGCCAGGCTCGCCCGGTACCTGTCCGCCTCCACGCCCCAGTCCCTCGACGATCTGGTGATGCAGCGCTGGTTGAACGGCCCTCCGGGCGTGGCACTCGAGCTGAAGCTGCGCGCTGCGCAGGGCGGGTTCCGCCGCCTCAGCCTGCCGCGTGAGATCAGGACCGGCAAGATCCCCTGGCGCGGCGGCCCGGTGCTGGCCGTCCTGCCGGGCAACGTCGGCTACGCCGATCTGGAACGCCTCCCGCCCGAGCGCGTCGAGGAAATGTTCGAGGCCTTCCGCCGGACGCGCGCCATCATCTTCGATTTGCGCGGCTACCCGCAGGGAACCGCCTGGCTCATCGCGCCCCGGCTCACCGAACGCAAGGCCGTGGCGGCGGCGCTGTTCCGCCGGCCCCTGGCGCTGTTTCCCGAGGGCCGCACCGGCGACGTCCGCACTCTGGAGGCGGGCTGGGATTTCCTTCAGTACCTGCCGGAGTCGGACGCCTGGAAGTACCGCGGCCCGACCCTGGCGCTGGTTGACGAGCGCGCCGTCAGCCAGGCCGAACACGCCGGCCTGTTCTTGCGCGCGGCCAACGGCACGCGCTTCGTCGGCAGCCGCACGGCCGGGGCCGACGGCGACGTCGCGCGCCTCACCCTGCCGGGCGGCGTCAGCTTCAGCTTCTCGGGCCAGCAGATCCGCCACCCCGACGGCGCGCCCTTGCAACGCGTGGGCCTGATCCCCGATGTCGAGGTCAAGCCCACCGTGGCGGGCGTCCGCGCGGGACGGGACGAAGTGCTCGAGAGGGCCCTCCAAGAGCTGGGCGTTCGCGGCGTGCGCCTCTCGGGCGTGGGCGAAGCCCGCTGAGAATCAGGCCGCCAGGGCGGTGGAAACCGCGGGCATGCGGCGAACCAGATCCTCCAGCTCCTCCCGGTTGGCCGGCCCGATCGTGAAGCAGTCAATGCAATCCAGCGACAGGGCGTAACGCAGGGCTTCGTCCACGCGATCCCGCAAGCCGCCCTCGCCCAGGATCTTCATCCCGATGATGCCCTTGCCGGCCGCTTTCATCTGCCGCAGCACTTCCAGCACGGTGGGCGGATCGGCGTCCATCAGCAGGCCGGCCGGGTTGATGCGCGCCAAATCCACCCTCACCCAGGGCGTCTGCGCCGCCCGGCGCAGAGCCTCCAGGGAATGGCAGGAAACGCCGTGCGTGCGCACGATGCCCTTCTGGCGCGCTTCGGCCAGCACTTCCATGGCGCCCTGGCGCTGCTCCGGCCAGTCGGGCGTGCTCACGGCGTGCAGCAGCACGATGTCCAGATAGTCGGTGCCCAGCTCCTGGCGGAAGCGCTCCAGGTCGGCGCGCATCTGCTCGGCCGTGCGGGCGCGGGTCTTGGTGAGAATGGTCACTTTCTCGCGCGGCACGCGCTTGAGCGCCTCGCGCACGTGAGGATGAGTGCGGTAGCCGTCCGCCGTGTCCCAGAAGAACAGCCCCTGATCGTAGCCGAAGTGCAGCAAGTCGGCCAGGCCTTCCAGGCCGAGTTGCCGTTGCACGCTGCCCCCCTTGGTTCCCGTGCCGATGGCCATGCGGGCCAGGCGAATCTTGTCGGGCCCCAGATGGACCACGTCGGTGGCCCGCTTGGGGGCCGCAGCGGAAAGCCGGGCGGCGGGTCTCAGAGCGGCGATCGCGCCGGCCGCCAGCGCGCTGCCTAAAAAATCACGTCGCTTCATAGCGTCCTCTCCCAGCGCCCTTGGTTTCCAAGGGCGTGCTTGGATTATAGTACGCCCCGCCTCGCCGCGTGGGCCGCGCCCGCTATACTGAGTACTCGATGCCGGCCAAGATCGCCCCACGGCCCGTCCGCTACCGCGACGCGGGGGTCCGTATCGAGGAAGCCGACCGCGCCGTGGCTCGCGTGCGCAGGCTGGCGGCGGCCACCTTCAACTCCCGCGTGCTGGCGGGCATCGGCAGCTTCGGGGCGGCCTATCGGCTGGCGGGCTTCCGCCGCCCCGTGCTGGTTTCCTCCGCCGACGGGGTGGGCACCAAGCTCAAGGTGGCTGTGCTGGCCGGACGCCATGACACGGTGGGCGAGGATCTGGTCAACCATTGCGTCAACGACATCGCCGTGCTGGGCGCCGAGCCGCTGTTCTTCCTGGATTACTTCGCCACCGGCAAGCTCGAGGCGAAGGTCGCCGCCCAGGTGGTGGCCGGTCTGGCCCGCGCCTGCCGGCGCAACGGCTGCGCCCTGATCGGCGGCGAGACGGCCGAAATGCCCGGCATGTACGCTCCGGGGGAGTACGACCTGGCCGGCTTCATCGTGGGAGCGGTCGAGCGCGGCCGCCTGCTTACCGGCCGCGCCATCCGAGCCGGCGACGTGCTCGTGGCCCTGCCCTCCAGCGGCCTGCACACCAACGGCTACTCGCTCGCCCGCAAGCTCCTGTTCGAGACCGCCGGCTACAGCGTCAACAGTTATGCGCCCGAGCTGGGCTGCACGATCGGTGAGGAGCTGCTGAAAATCCACCGCAGCTACCTGCCCGCGCTGCGCGCCCTGCACCGGCAGGGGCTGTTGCGCGGCGCCGCCCACATCACCGGCGGCGGCGTCACTGACAACACCCCGCGCATGCTCCCCTCCGGCCTGGCGGCCGAGATCCGGACCGCCTCCTGGAGCCCGCCGCCCGTCTTCCAGTTGCTTCGCCGCATCGGGCGAATCCCCGAGCAGGACTGGCGCCGCACCTTCAACCTCGGCGTGGGCCTGATCCTGGCGGTCTCCCCGCGCCGCTACCGGGAGGCGGCGCGCCTCTTGGACCGCCTGCGCGAACCCCACTGGAGGATCGGGCGCGTCATCCCCCAGCCGCGCGGCGAAAACTCGCGAGTGCTCTACCAATGAAACGTCTCGGCATCCTGCTCTCCGGACGGGGATCGAATTTCGAAGCCATCGCCGACAACGTCGCCGCCGGCAACCTGGAGGCGGAGATTGCAGTGGTCATCTCGAATCGCCCCGAAGCGCGCGGCCTGGAGATCGCCCGGCAGCGCGGCCTGCGGGCGGTTTGCCTTCCTTCCAAGGGCCTGGACCGCGAGGTCTACGATCGCATGGTGGTCGAGGAGCTGCGCCGCTGCCAGGTGGATCTGGTCTGCCTGGCGGGCTTCATGCGCCTGCTGAGCGCCTATTTCGTGCGCGAGTTCCCCAACGCCATCCTCAACATTCATCCCTCCCTGCTGCCCGCTTTCCCGGGCCTGGACGCCCAGCACCAGGCGCTGGAACACGGCGTCAAGGTCAGCGGCTGCACCGTGCATTTCGTGGACGAATACCTGGATCACGGGCCGATCATCATCCAGGCCGCCGTGCCTGTGCTGGAGGACGACACCGTGGAAACCCTCTCGGCCCGCATCCTCAAGCAGGAACACCGCATTTACAGCGAGGCGATCCGCATCGTGCTCTCCGGACGCTGGCGCATCGAAGGCCGCCGGGTCCGGATCCTCCCGGACTAGCCCCTTGGCAAGGGCTCAGCTCTCCAGGGCCTCGCGCACCTTGCGCGCCAGCGCCTCCAGCGTGAACGGCTTGGCCAGAAACTGCAAACCCGGCTCCAGAACGCCCGCCCGCGCGATCTTCTCGTCGTCGTAGCCGGACAGATACAGCACCTTCACCGCCGGGCGCCGCGCCCGCACCTGTTCGGCAAGCTGCCGCCCGCTCATCTGCGGCATGATGACGTCGGTCACCAGCAGATCAATCGGGCCGGCCGTCCGCTCGCAAAGCGCCAGGCCCGCCAGCGGCTCGCCCGCCTCGAGCACCCGATAGCCCAATTGCTCCAGCGAGCGCCGGACCAGCCGCCGCACGCCCGCCTCATCCTCCACCAGCAGAATGGTCTCCAGCCCTCCCGGCAGGCCCGCCGCCGGCGCCTCCTTGGGCTGGAAGACCGGCTCGTCCACCCGCGGCAGGTAGACCCGAAACGCCGTCCCCTGCCCCGGCGCGCTTTCCACCCGGATGACTCCCCCGTGCTGCCGCACGATGCCGCGGACCGTCGCCAACCCCAGCCCGGCGCCTCGCCCCAGAGGCTTGGTCGTGAAATAGGGCTCGAAGATGCGCTGCCGGGTGGCTTCGTCCATTCCGCAGCCGGTGTCCTCGACCGCCAGCAGCACCGAGCGGCCCCGGCACGTCTCCGCCTCGGGCCCCATCCCCTCCTGTTCGCACTCCACGTTGGCCGTCGAGAGCGCCAGGCGTCCTCCCTCCGGCATGGCGTCCCGGGCGTTCACCACCAGATTCAGGATCACCTGCTCGATCTGGCCCGGATCGGCCTTCACGTTGCCCAGATCGGGGCTCAGCGAGATCCTCAGCTCGATCTGCTCCCCGATCACCCGCCGCAGCAACACCTGCATCTCCCGCACCAGGTCGTTCAGGTTGATCACCTGGGGCTGGATGATCTGGCGGCGGCCGAAAGCCAGCAGGCGCCGGGCCAGAGCGGCCGCCCGGTGGCTCGCCTCCAAAATCTCCGCCACCGCCGCGCGCCGGGGATCCTGCTCGGTCAGGCTCTCGGCCAGCCACTGGGCGTTACCTGCGATCACCGTCAGCAGATTGTTGAAATCGTGAGCCACGCCGCCCGCCAGCCGGCCGACGGCCTCCATTTTCTGCGCCTCGCGAAGCTGCTCCTCCAAGCGCTTGCGCTCGCTGATGTCTCGCACCGCCACCACCCGCAGGTGCTTGCCCTCCCACAGCATCGTCTTGCCGCACACTTCGATCGGGAAGGTGGATCCGCTCTTGTGCACCCCGGTAAGCTCGTAGGGATGCTCGTGCTCCGCGTTGATCCTGGATTCGGCCAGCGCCCGCGATTCCGCCGTGAGGAAATCGAACGCCGAGCGCCCGATCATTTCCTCCACCCGGTAACCGAACATCCTGCCCAATGCCTGGTTGGCGTCCAGAATCAACCCGCCCTCGTGGATCAGGATCCCCTCGAAGGCCGCTTCGGAAAAACGGCGGAAGCGCTCCTCACTCCGTTGAAGAGCCTCTTCGATGCGCTTCTGCTCGCCCGCCTCGCGCCGCAGGGCATCCAGGCGGCTTCGCCAGCGCCTGGCTGCCAGCACCGTGATCGCCCCCGCCGCCAGCACCACGGCGGGCAACAACAGGTCCGTTAGCCGCCAGGAGGCGTCCCCGCCCGCCCAGCCGGCCGCCCCTGCCGCCGGCGCCGCGTACGCAACGGCAAGCGCCACGCCCTTCCTCCTCTCGCCCTGCCTGTTCATCAGGTTCAATGGGAACAGTTTCTCTCAAAATCCTGCCAGAGGAAAGGGGCGGGCCGAAAGGGCGTTACAAGTCATTCCCTCCGGTAACCGAACGCCCGCCCGTTGGGTCACGAAAGAGGTAACCGAACGGGGGTCAGTCTGCGAGCCAAATCCGCACTGGTCTTCCTGCGGCGGATGGTCCGGAGCAACTCGTTCTGCCGTTGCTCGATCTGCCGGCGGAGTTGGATCGGGTTCAGACTCGCGCAGCGCTGTTCGAGGCTCTCTCGGGCCATCTGGCTGAGCTGGCCCGAAGCCAGCAGCCGGTCGGCGGTTTTGGCCGAGATCCTGACCAGCTTGGCCGCCACCTCCTCCGGGCAGCGCCAGAAGCCCCGCCGGCGAAAAGGGCAGGCGAGCGGCCGCTACGGTTACTCTTTTCCTGACCCAACGATCCCGCCTTCGGTGACATTTTGGATAACCCGATTCGGGGGCTTGACACGTGGGGGGTGGGTGGGTGTATATTCCTGTGGTCGGGGAGTCCAAAAGGGAAATTCCCGCTAAAGGGCAGTCAGGCTGAGGAGTCATCATGAAATGGCAAGTGTTGATTGCTTTCCCGGCCGCGCTGGCCGCTTGCCTGACGGGGTGCCGGCAGGCGCCGCCGGGCGCAGCGAAACGGGACCTGGACGCCGAACAGGCCAAGGTCGTGGGAACGGATGCGCGTAATGCACAAACTTTCCCAGTGGCCAAGGGAGTAACAGCAGGCATACCCCCTGCCATCATGAAAATGATCTACGACTCTGATGAGTTCAAGAACGATATTGAACTTCCGATCGGCGTTGTCCCAGCCGACCGCGAAGAGATTTACCAGTATAGGGAGCGACTGGCGGCTTGGCGTCGGACGCAAAGCGGATTCCCTCCAGCGAATCCTGCCGGTTTGAACGTCGAGGATCCACGCAGCAACAACAAGCTGATCGCGCTGCTGGCCTCTCTCGGATATGTTCAGGTCGAACCCGTGCAGGTAGGCCAATGGGGGTCGTCCGGCTACCGAGAGGCAACTTGGTACTACGTCTTGTTCGATCCGAAACTAAACAGCTATCTCGGCCACAGGAACTCGTTACGGATTGCAAGGCGCAAGATAGTGAAGATTACGTACGCGAACCGCTACAAAATGAACCCGTTCGGAATGGGAGAGACTGAGGCGTTTGGTCTTACATTTTCGTATTTGTTGCAGGAGACGTTCCCCGGATTTCCTCACATTGAGAAGGAATTCACTGGCAAAGGACGATTCGTTCTGGACCCGGGGGATGGGGAGTGGAAGAGGCAGCCAGGCAGCTTGGGGGCGGTTGAGCTGTCCGATCGCGGTGGCATGGAGTATCTGGAGATAATCCAAAGTCCAAACTTCACGATTCCGCAGCAAGCGCGTCCGGCGGGCGCGACAGACGCCACGGCTGTGGAGGTCGTGGGGTTTAACCATCGGGCTGGTTCCTTCAGGAAGCAGGGAGCTGTGTGGATAGAGTACGACCAGTCCGGGAGACCGATCTACACGTTTCAGGAAGTCAGCCGTGATAGCTCTTTCATCGTTCTGAAGGACGAATCTCGTGGAGTTTGGTTGCGGCTTCCCACGGGTGGTGGGCAGTCGTTTTGGGCCTCCGGTTCCGGAGGACCATGGCATGCATTGCACGATTTGACCGTGGTCAAGGGCGCCGGAGCGAGAGTCCAGTTTCAATGAGGCTTATCTCGTGTGTTGCGGCTGTCCCGCCCTGCGTCGAAGTGCATGCCTTCGCCAGGGGCGCGGTGGTGCTCGATGTCGAACTCCGGCTCGAGGCGGGCCGAGTTTTGTCCGCGGCAGCGGCTTCAGGCCCGCATGATCCGTTTCCGCCCGCGATCCCAGTGCATGTATTTCCGCCCGAGGAAAGGGGCGGGCCGCTTCGCCCGGCGCGGCTTCACTGGCTGAGCGTCTCCCAGAACTGCCTCGCGCTGTCCTGGCAGCTCTGGTAGCAGAACCAACAGGCCACCCCCGTCAGGGCCGTCGTCGTGACCTTGATGCCGAGGTTCGCCAGAGCCGCGTCGCACTCCTTCGCCAGAACGGTCTGTTTGACTTTTGCGCCCTTCCATCCGCCCGGCAGTTTGCGCACGGCCCGCAGGCGGGCCGCCTCCAGCGAGGGCTTGTCCACCAGATAGAACTGAGCCTTGGCGACCACCAAGTCCTCGCCGGCCAGCGACGGCAGGTTCTGAGCTGCCGTGCTCGCCGCTACCGAGAGCGTCATCTGCACGGCGCCGGCGCGCCCCCAGTTGTCCACCACGTTCACGAAGATGGGGTAGCCCACCCCGGTGCTCAGGCGGACCGCTAGGCCCATCGCCCCTCCCCCCGGAATCAGCCCCAAAATGTTCAGGGCGATTTCGGAGACGAATTTGATCTCCGCCAGGCGAAAGATGATCACCCGCAGAGCCTCGTCCACCGCCTGGTTGATCTGCCGCGCCTCCAGAAAGACGCGTTGCAGGTAACGCATATCGTCCTCATAGAGTCTCTGCTGGCGGTCCAGCCAGGCTTTCATCGGGCCCGGCCCCTGGCGGGCCTGCCGGGTGAATTCACTCCACAGACGCGGATAGTACTCGTTGATTTGCCGGCGCAGCTCGAGCGGAGACAGGCCGCCAGTCTCCACGAAACCGGGACCGGCGGCGTGCCCCAGGGTGAGCGCGTTTTTCAAAGCATAGATCGCGTTGAGCGCCCGGCTGGACTTGTATTCGGCCCAGCGGGCGCCGGTGGTCCCGGCGGCTACCCGGGCGGCAGCCACCTGATAGAGGAAGCGCTTGAGCTTGTTGGAATCGAACACGAACGCTGAGGCGGTGGGGACTGGCTGGCTCACGGTGGTAAACCTCCCAGAGGACAGATCGGCTGCCGCCGGGCTTGCCTTGATGGGCCGCGACCGCCTTCAGGCCGGCACAATCCGTTCCCGGCGGCGATCCCAGCGCATGTATTTCTGCCGGCGGAACGACTCGACCCCCAGGGCGCAGGCCACCACCCCGTAGTAGCCCAGCAGGCAATCGCATTTCAACGGCTCGCCCCTCCGGATCGCCCCGACCAGATTGCGATGATGCAGGCTGATATCCTCCCCGCCCGTCTTCTGATGGACGATCTCCTTCATCTCCTTGGCGTACAGGCTCTGCGGGCGGATTACGAAGCCGGTGCGGGTGAACTCCAGCGTCGCCTTGTGTCCCCGCAGGACGTGATCCACCGGCGTATCGTTGGCCATCGAAGAGACCAGCAGCACGGTCGGTCCGCCGGGGTAGTCCAGCAGGATGTTGAAGGTGTCCGGCACCTCGGCCGGGCCCTGCCGGAAATGCCACTTGCCGCCGCAGGCCGCGCCCCGTTCGGGGAAGGTCAGATCCAGGGCCTTGATGATGCGGGTCACGCGGTGGATGAACAGGTCGCTGGCGATGCCCGCCGAGTAATCCCAGTAACGGCGCCAGTGCAGGAACCGCTCTGCCTCAAAAGGACGCTTGGGCGCCGGCCCCAACCACGCCTTCCAATCCAGATTCTCGCCCGGCCGCAGGTCCGGGTCCGGTCGGCCCACCCAAAAGTCGTTGCGGTAGTTGCGCGAGTAGTCAATCTGGGCCAGCACGACGTCGCCCAGCACGCCCGCCTTGACGTACTTGCGGGCCGTCTCGTAAGAGTCGTCCGACATGCCCTGCACGCCCACCTGCATCTTGACGCCCGAACTCCGGATGCGCGCCGCCAACCGGCGCGCCTGCTCGGCGGTCTGCGTCATCGGTTTTTCGCAGTAAATGTGTTTTCCCGCAGCCGCAGCGTCCATGGCCATCTGGTAATGCCAGTGCTCGGGCGTGGCGATGACTACGTAATCCACGTCGCGGTCCTCGAGCAGGCGCCGGTAATTCTTGTACGGCTTGGCTCCCGTGAGCTGAACCGCCTGCCGGAGGCGCTTCTCGTAGACGTCGCATACCGCCAGGATCTCCAGGTTGTCGCTCTCCCGCATCTTCATCAGGGCCCGCATGTGAGCCGTGCCCATGCCGCCGCAGCCGATCACTCCGATGCGCAGCCGTTCGCCCGCCCCCGCAACCTGCGAACTTCCCCGGGCGGTGAAGGGCACAGCCGCCCCGGCGACCAGTAGGGATCTGCGCGTGATCGAGTTCATAGCCCGACGATTATAGCGCCCGCCGGGACCCTTGCCGGCCTGCTACAATCCCCTGGCGTCCTCATGGACCGCCTGCTTCAGGCGTGGCTGATCCTGAGCGCCTTGCTGGCGCCGGCGCTCCTGGCCCCGTCGGCCTTGCCCGAGGAGCTGCTGCTCAGGCTGGCCTCCGCTTGCCGGGCCGAGCACCCCGCAGGGCGCCCCTGCCCGCTCTGCGGCATGACGCGCGCCTTGCTCAGCCTGGCTCGGGGGGATCTCGAGCGGGCCGCGGGTTACAACCGGGCCGCCCTGCCGCTCTACATGTCCCTGCTCGTTAACGAGCTGGCAGCCGGCTCGGCGCTGATTCTCCGGCGGCGCGCCGCCTCGAAGCGTATAATCATGAGTGACGAGGCGGGCCATGACCATGCGAACGGGCGGAGCGGTATTGTTGTGCGGCATATTGGCCGCGGCGGCCCCGAAGGGCCCCCCGGCGGCGGAAGCCGCCAACGAGCTGGTCCAGATCCGCGCCACGCTGCTGGCCGACAGGCAAAGCCTGGCGCGCGAGCTGGGCTCGGATCTGGGCGGCCTTTACACCGTGCTGCGCCTGGAAATCGCGCCGCGCAAGGCTCAGGAGCTGACGATCTCGCCTGAGGATTTCCGCTTGCGCAGCGATAAGGACGGCCAGCGTACCGGCCCGCTGGCCCCCAGCCAGATCGCCGGCAAGGACGCGCTGGTGGTCTCCTCGAAAGGCGGCGGAGGGCTGATGGCCGAAAACCCCGGCCCGGTCTGGGGCGGCTGGCCCGGGCCGCCCCGGCGCCTGGGCGGACAGAGCACCGTTATGGGCAACGCCTCGGAAACCAGCACCCAAGCCTCCGCCCAGACCGGCCCCCGGCAGCCGGAGGATCCCTTGCTGGCCGCCTTGAAGGCCAAGGCGCTGCCCCAAACCGCTGCTTCGGCGCCTGTCAGCGGCCTGCTGTACTTCTTCCTGGAAGGCAAGCACAAGCCCAAGAATCTCGAACTGCTCTATGACGGTCCCGCCGGAAAGCTTTCCCTGCGTTTCCGCCAGTAAAGAGCCCGCGCGGCCCATGTACGTCCGCGAACTGGACACCCCTGCGCTGCTGATTGATCTGGACGTCATGGAGCGCAACCTGCGCCGGGCAGCCGACTACGCGCGCGCCCACGATCTGCGCCTGCGGCCCCACACTAAGACTCACAAGATCCCCGCCCTGGCCCGCCGCCAGTTGGAGGCGGGCGCGGCCGGCATCACCGTGGCCAAGGTGGGCGAAGCCGAGGTCATGCTGGCGGCCGAGCCGCCCGAGCTGCTGGTGGCTTACCCGGTCATCGGGCGGGCCAAGCTCGAGCGGCTGGTGGAAGTCGCCCGCCGCACCCGGGTGACCGTAGCTCTGGACAGCCTGCAAGCCGCCCGGCAACTCTCCGACGCCGCTCGCCAGGGGCGGGTCCGCTTCGGCGTGCTGGCCGAGATGGACGCCGGCCTGGGCCGCATGGGGGTCGCGCCGGGCGAGGAGCTGGTCCAGCTCGTCCGGGGCCTGGTCCGCCTGCCCTACCTGACTTACGAAGGCATCGCTTTCTATCCCGGCCACATCAAATCGCTCGATAACGACGGGCTGCGGCAGATCGAGGCCCTGGACGAGCTGCTCCAAGCCGCGCTCGAACGGCTGGACCGGGAGGATCTGACCCCCGAGATCGTCAGCGGCGGCTCGACCCCCACCTTGTATCACTCCCACCGCATCCGCGGCTTGAACGAGATTCGCCCGGGCACCTATCTGTTCAACGACCGCAACACCTGGCTGGCCGGCGCCTGCAAACTGGAGGATTGCGCGGCCTCGATCCTGGTGACCGTGGTCTCGACCGCCCGGCCCGGCCAGGTGATCGTGGACGGCGGCTCGAAGACCTTCTCCTCGGACCGTCTGACGCCGGTGGCGGAGGTCAGCTACGGCTACGTGCTGGAAGCGCCGGGCGCGGTCTTCACGCGGATGAACGAGGAGCACGGCTTTGTGGACGTGCGGCGGGCGGGGTTGGATCTGGCGGTGGGGGATCGGCTGCGGATCCTCCCCAATCACATTTGCACGGCGATGAACCTGCACGAGCGGGTCTACGGGGTGCGCGGGGAGCGCGTGGAAACGGTCTGGGAGGTGGCGGGACGAGGCAAGCTGCAATGAGGGGTGGACCAGGCCTGACGCATGGCGTGAGGCGGGCCCGCGCAATCGTGTGCAAAACCCGCCCGCCGATGCTATAATCATCCCCCGAGGCTGACCGGCCGTCCCTTTCCGCGGCCCAGACATGAAACCGGTCTCGATCAAGGATATCGCCCGCGCCGCCCGCGTCTCCCATTCCACCGTCTCGCGCGCCTTGCGCGGCAGCCCCCTGGTCAATCCCAAGACCGCCGCTCGCATCCGGCGCCTGGCCCAGAAGATCGGCTATCTGCCCAGCGCCCTCGGCCGCAGCCTGAAAACCCGCCGCACCCTCACCATCGGCGTGGTGGTCAACACCATCGCCGACCCGGTCATGGCTGAGCTGGTGGCCGGCATCCAAGAGGTCACCAACCGGGCCGGCTACAGCATCCTGCTGGCCGAGTCCCATTCCGATCCCGAGCGCGAGTTGCGCGCCGCCCGCGCCCTGCTGGAGCACCGCGTGGACGGCGTGCTGGCGGCCGCCTCCAGGGTCGGCCCCGACTACAGGCCCCTGCTGGAGCCCCTCGGCGTGCCCATCGTGCTGATCAACAATCAGCACCCCAAACCCTACCGCCACGCGGTGAGCATTGACAGCCAGCCCGCCGGCCGAGCCGTCACCGAGCATCTGATCAGCCTGGGCCACCGCCGCATCGCGTACATCGGCGACCGGTTCGGCTATCAAACCGACGTCGAGCGCTTCACCGGCTACCTGGAGGCCCTCGCCGCCCACGGCCTCCAGCAGCGCCCCGAGCTGGCGGTCAAAGGCGACGGCATGATCGCCGGCGGCATCGAGGCCATGGCCGCCCTGCTCGAACTCCGCCGGCCGCCCACCGCCGTGTTCTGCTACAACGACCTGACCGCCATCGGCGCCATGCGCGCCATCCGGGCCCGCGGCCTGCGCGTGCCTCAAGACATCTCGGTGGCCGGCTTCGACGATCTGTTCATCTCCGCCGACACCAACCCGCCTCTGACCACCGTGCGCCAGCCCAAGGCCCACATGGGAGCTCTGGCGGCGGAAACTTTGCTGAAAGTCCTGGCCGGGCAGGAGTGCCGCCTGGAAGTCCGCGTGCCCGGCGAACTCGTCATCCGCGAATCCACTGCTCCGCCTCGCCCCGAAACCGCTCAAGGAGACGACTGATGCGCCTGCTCGCCAAGCTGGCGGCCGCCCTGTTGGGCATTTCGGCCGCCTTCGCCCAGCTTCGTTTGATCGCCCACCGCGGCGGCGTCGTCGAAGAGGGCTTCGCCGAGAACAGCCCGGCCGCGGTCGAGGAGGCCGTCCGCCGCGGCTACTGGATGATCGAGATAGACTTGCGCCGCTCGCGCGACGGCCGCATCGTGGTCCAGCACGACGAGAACTTCCTGCGCTTTTATGGGGAGCCGTCCCGGGTGGCCGAGCTGCCTTGGGAGCGCATCCTGCGCCTGCGCGCCCAGCCGGGCGGCTCGCGCCCCCTTCAGTTCCACGAGCTGGCGGCCCTGGCCTGCGGGCGCATCCGGCTGATGCTCGACATCAAGGAGGAGTCTTGGCCGGAAACCGCCTTGCACGAAGTGGAACGCGTTCTGCGCGAGAACGACCTGCTGGAGGACGCCTGGTTCATCTCCAACGACCAGGCCTTGGCCTACTTCAAGGGCAAGGCTCGCACGGCGGTCAATCGGGCCCGGCTCCAGGAAGCGCTGCGCCGGGGCGAACCGGCCGGGCGTCTGCACTTCCTGTTCCTCCACGGGCGGGACTTCACCGCCGAGGACGTGGCGCTGGCCCGCCGCGCCGGCCTGCCCGCCGTCCCCAGCATCAACACCTTCCACTATCCGGAGGGCGACCACCTGGCTCAGGCGCGCCGCGACATCGAGCGCCTGCGCGCTCTGGGCGTCACTCACTTTCAGATTGACTCGGTCTATGACCGCTGGCTGCGCTGACCGCCGGCCGGCGGCGGCGCCCGTTGAAAACAGCAGCTTGAAGCCGAGCCGGATCACTCGCCGGCTGCCCTTGTCGCCCGTCACCCGCCCGAAGGCCGTGGACGTGACGCTGGCGCCGGGCGGGGCGCTGCTCGCCTTTCCACCACCACCTGGATCGCCCGCCCGCGGACCCGGGGCAGCCGGATCCGGCGCGCCTGGCGATCTACGTCGCCCCAGGCTTTTCCATCCACGGTGACCCGGCCCGGCCCTTGCCCCCCGGGAAGACGCACGTAAAGCCAGGCGTCCCGATAGGGCGCGCGCTCGGGCAAAGTCACCGAAGCGCTGACCCGATCTTCGGATGCCTCCAGCCGGTAGCTGAGGGGGCCGTAGTGGGTGGGCGCTTCCCTCACCACGATCCGGCGGCCCGCTTGCAGCCACCGCTCCGGCGCGCCCGCGGCCAGCCACAGATCCCCCTGGAACTCCGTGACCAGCAGGTCGCGCAACCGGTGGACGAACTTCGCCTCGTCGGCCACTTTAAAGAACGGACCGCTCGGGTGAACCCACCGGCGGTACTCTTCGGTAAAAACGTTGACCGACGGGTAGTAGCAGGAAACAAAATTGTTATATAAGCTGCGAATCGCGGCTTGAATTTCTCCCCGCCGCAAGTAAGTCCGAATGGGGTTCTGCAAGTTCGGCTGGAACACCATGCCGCCCCGGCTGAACCAGTACTCCTCGTCCACCCAGCCGTGCACGTGCAAGCCCAGCGTCTCCGACATGGTGGCGTTATCCTCCCAGTCGTCCAGCACCCACTCGGCCGGCCGCTCGCGCGGATCGAAAATGCCTGTCTCGAACAGGATCAGGGCGCCGTAGAGCAGCTCGCGGGTGGCCGACAGCCGGAAGGTGGGGAATTCCTTCAGCCCGTAGCGGGAGTAGTAGCCGGTGCGCAGCGGCCCGAACATCCGGATCCGCTGGTGCGGCCGGGGCGGGACCCACGGGACCCAGGTGTTGTCCCGCAAGCGCACCACCGGGGCGTCCTCGATCGCCCTCCGCACCGCCGCTCGCAGATCTTCCCGATAGGCCAGCGCTTCCCGCTCATAGCGGACCGCTTCCGGGTCGCCCGTATCCCTGAGCGCTTCACTCAGGGCGGTGAGGCCCGCGCTGGCGTACGCGTTGACGGCGAACCAGTGGCCCCAGTCGTCGTTGTCTTCCAGGTGTCCCGCCGGCAGCAGGCCGTATTCCGGGCAGCGTTCGCCGGAGGGCAGGGTTTGCCGGGTCAGTTGGCGCTGCTCGATGATCCAGTCCGCCGCCCGCTTCATGCTGCCAGCGACGCCCTTCAGCCAGGCCCGGTCCCGCGTGAAGAAGTAATGCTCCGCCAGGACCCAGAGCACCGTGCCGTGATTCAGGTTGTAAGGCGGCGCGCCGACCGAGTAGTCGTACTCCTCGTCCACGCGCATGCCGTGATACACTCCCTTCTGGTCGCCTGTGTAACTGCCCGCGAAGGGTTTGGATCCCTGGAGCGCCACGTGCGTCCGCAGGTACCTGGCCGCCAGCTCGTGGTGTCCCAGGGCATCCAGCAAATGGCACTGGAAGGCGGCCTCGTTGGCATGCCCCTGATAGCGGTAACTGGCCGCCGGGACCATATACAGGCCGCTCTTGGGATCCTTGGTGACGGAAAGGCGAATGCGGGCCGCCAGGCCCTTAGCGAAGCTGTTGAACCGCGGCTCGGGCACTTCGAAGGGAACCGCGCTGGCCGTCGCTTCCCGCCAGTAGGCGACCACCCGGGCGCGCTCGGCGGCGTATTCCAGGGCGGCCAGTTGCCGGCGCTCGGCCTCCGACAGGCCGGGGATAAAGGGAATCGCCAGATCGAGGACGCTTTCGCTCCCCCCGCCGACCCGGGCTTGAACGTGCAGGGCGGGGACCTCCGCCGGGCCGTCACGACAAGTTTCCAGCCGGGCTTGCGCGCCCGCAGGCAGGCGGACGTGGCCCCGGACGTCACGCCCGCCCGCGGCGGCGAGGAAGCCGTCGGAGAACTCCAGCGCCTCCGGCGGCCGCATGGCCACCCATAGATGAGCCTGCCGCGCGGCCGAAGCCGGGTTGCGCACCCGCCAGCGCAGCATCAATACCGCCGGGGTCTGCTCGCTCCGCCCGGGATCTTCCGGGGAAAGCGGGCCGGCAAGCAGCGTGGCGAAGGCCTCCTCTTCGTATTCCAGCCCGTCCGCGCTCCAGCGGGCCACAGCAACGGGGAGGTGATCCTCGAGCTGCGCCAGCGTCGAATCCCCTGCCGCCTCGCGAAACCGGGGGGTCTCGCCCGTACCCAGCCGCCACGAGATGGCGTCTTCGGGCCAGCTCAGGCGCCGCAGCTCGTTCCCCTTGGCCTTGGTTCCCCGCTTGCTGATCCACACATGCCCGCCCCATTGAAGGCCGAACTTCTGCCAGCTCGCCTCCGGCGCCAGGATCACCATCAGCGGGCCGCCGCTGCGCTCGATGGGATCGAGCGCCGGGATTTCGCGCGAGGCCCGCTCGTAGCTCTGCTCGGGCTCGTTCCGGATGCGTTCGCGGATCCGCCGTCCCGGCTGCCTGAGCGCGGCCGTAAGCGGCGTGCCCTCCTCCGCCGGCGCGATGTACGCCTGGAAATCCGGCAGATACATCGGCCCCTTCTCCGCGTCGGCCGGCGCGAAGGAAAAGGCGCCCCGGCGGGTGCGCACCTTCACGAGGGTCACGTCGTTGGAGCCGGGCGGTGAGGGGTCGGCGCCGTCCACCGTCACCAGCACATCGCCGCGCACGCGCCGCAGGGATCGGATCCAGCCGTTCGACGCCTCCAGGCGCGGCAGGCCGTCCGGCAGGCGCAAGCGCAACTGGAAGCGTTTCAGCCGGGACGGGCTGAAGATCTGGACCGCCTCCACCGCCGGTCGCTCACCGGCGGCGAACAGCAGCCGCACCTTCAGCGTGCGCCGGTAACGCACGCCCGGCAGATTGCGGGCGTTCGGATTCTCGCTCGGCTCCAGGGGCAGAAAACGCACCTGGCACAGGACGCCCTCGCAACGCGCCTCGGTGCGCGCCGTCAACCAGGCGCCCTGCCACGGGTCATCCACCCGATCTTCGACCGTATGGCTCTGCGGCTTGGGTAGGGGCCAGTTCCGGAACCAATACTGAACCGCGGGCGCGGTCGCCCCAGACGGTCGGCTTAACCGCACCCGGATTTCCGCCAGGTCGCGCTCTTCAGCCCACTGCAAGCCGTAGACCCAGGCGCCGTCGTCCCGCCGCGCCAGGCCCGCCGGGTGCGCGTAGTCGAAGGTGGTTTGCAGCCGGTGTTGGTCCTCCCGGCAACAGGGTCGTGCGAAGGGCGCCAGGTCCAGGCGGTCCTCCGCGCCCGCCGCGGCCAGAAGGAAGGCAACAAACACCAATCGTCTCATCAACTCCCCACCCCCCGATTGTGGAACCCCGAGGGGGCGCCGATCCAGGGGCTTTCCATGACAAAGAGAATACTTCCATGATCACCCGCCCGCCAGTGCTGCCCGGCCGCCCCATCGGCATCGGCCCCACCCCGGCGGCTAGAATCGAGGTATGGCCCTGGAGCGTGAACTCGAGCTGGCCCGCCGCCTGGCCGAGCAGGCCGGTGAAGTGGCGCTGGCCCATCGGGAGGGCGGGGTGCAAGCGGAGTCCAAAGCCGACCTCTCCCTGGTGACCGCCGCGGACCGCGCCTGCGAGCGGCTGATCGCGGCCGCCCTCGAGGAGGCCTTCCCCGCCGACGGCCTGATCGGCGAGGAGGGCGCCTTGAGACCCTCCCGCTCGGGGCGCCGCTGGATCGTGGATCCCATTGACGGCACGCTGGACTACCTGCGGCGCATCCCTACCTGGTCGGTGCTGATCGCCCTGGAGGACGCCGAGGGGGTGGCGGCCGGCGTTTGTTATCTGGCCGAGCAGCAGGAAATGTATTTCGCGGCCCGCGGCGAGGGCGCCTTCCTGAACGGCCGGCCCCTGCGCGCCTCGACCGTCGCCCGCGCCGACCAGGCCCTGCTGTGCATCAACGCCCTGCATAAGATCGGCGATCTGCCCTGGGCCGGACGCCTCATCGAGCTGATGGGACGCTTCGGGGCGGTGCGCAGCCTGGGCGGCTGTCAGGACGCCATGCTGGTGGCCTCCGGCCGGGCCGAAGCCTGGATCGAGCCGCACGCCCGAGAGTGGGACTTGGCCCCCTTGAAGATCATCGCCGAGGAGGCCGGAGCCGCCTTCTTCAACTTCGACGGCGGAGCCAGCGTCTACGGAGGCAATTGCGTCATCGCCGCCCCTGGGCTGGCCGGGCTGCTGCGGGAGTTTCTGGGGCAGACCTGAGGACGCCAGCCCCCCGGCATCAGCCGGCCCTCACTGCGCCGGCGCGGCCTGCGGCCGGTCTGGGGGCGTCTTCAACAGCGCCAGCCGCCAGTCCCGGATGGCCGCCACATAATCGTAGTCCGCCCAAGCGGCCCGATCCGTCCCTACCCCCTGCTTGGCTCGGTCCACCCTGATCGTAGGGTCCGCGTAGCGCAGCCTGAGCAGGAAGGTGAGGATGAAGTCGTCCTCGGCGAACGGATCATCCACGAACAGGACCCGGCTGCCCGCCGGCAGGTCGGGCAGCCGCCGATCCAGCTCCGCCAGCACCTCGCGCACCTTTCTCCCTTCCCCCTCCACCCAGGCGTCGCCGAACGGCCTGCGATACCAGTGCAGGGGAAGCAAAACTCCCGCACAGACCGCCGCCGCCACAAACGGGCGCGCCGACGCCCGGACTCCGCCCACCCCGAACGCCTCCCAAAGCAGCACCGCTCCCAGCAGCCACCAGCCGAGCATCGGCACGTAAAACACGTACAGGCTCCGGGGCGCGATCACCAGCACCGGCAAGGGCGTCACTGTGACGATCAGGGCCGCGAAGGCCACCGCCGGCCGGCGGCGTAACAGGCAGGCCGCCAGCCAAGTCCCCGCCAGGACCAAACCGGCGCCCAGCCCGCTGAAGGCGCGATGGCGATAGAACAGCATGCCCAAGTAATGGCCCAAGTTAGCGAGCGCCCACCCTGCCGAGGGCTCATAGGCCGCGTTGCCGCTCAGCGGGCCTTCTCCCGCCAGCTTCGGCAGCAGGCTGCAAACCGCCAGTCCCCCGCACAGACCGGCGGCCCGGAAATCCCGCTCTTGGCGCCCGACGAACACCACCTCGTAGCCCGCCAGCAATACCCACAGTGTCGTCGCCATCTCCTTGGAGTTCAAGGCCAGGACACAAAGAGACCCCACGGCGGCCAACTGCCTGATTCCCGGACGACCGCGCTTCCTCCCCACGACATAGTAGGCCAGCGCGGCATAAAAGAACAAATAACAAAGCAAGTCATAGATGGTGGCCGAACTGTAGTAAAGATCCGAAAGATAGGCATGATAGGCCGCCAGTAGAGCCCCCAGGAAGGCCGCCGGGCCGCTGCCGCTCAGAGCCCGAATCGTTCGATAGGTGACCCACAGGTTCGCCATCAACAACCCGAAGCAAACCAGCCGAAAAGGCAGGGGCCTCAGCCCCGCGATCTCGAACAGCGCCCGGTAGAGCAAGCTTCCCAGAGGACGATGATGCCCCGCAAAGAATAGAAGGTTAGACTCCAGGTGCGAGCGCCAGGATTCCCGCCAGGCCGAGTATATATTCATCATGTCGTCGGGGAAGAAATCCGACCTCAGGCCGCTCCCCGCCATCAGCAGGAACAGGCCCAGCGGCGCCAGCCCGGCCAGCGCGCCCGGCGCCCAGGGCGGCGCCCATCGCCGCCGGCGGTCCGCGCCCTGCTGCCGAAAGCCGCTCTCCCGCTGCCCCTCCGCCACGTCAGCGCCATTGTAGCGCCGCGGCTGACCGGCTCGCCCTCTATGCGCTATAGTCGGCCTTAGAATGAAACTCACCCGGCGCAGTTGGGCGGAACCCTTCAAGATCAAGGTGGTCGAACCGGTCAGGATGACCACGCGCTCCGAGCGCGTCGAGGCCATCCGCCAGGCGGGCTACAACACCTTCCTGTTGCGCTCCGAGGACGTCTACATTGACCTGCTCACCGACTCGGGCACTTCGGCCATGAGCGACTGGCAGTGGGCCGGCATGATGCTGGGCGACGAAGCCTACGCGGGCAGCCGAAACTTTTACCACCTGGAGGAAACCGTCCGCCGCTATTACGGCTACCGCTATCTGATCCCCACCCACCAGGGCCGCGGCGCCGAGCACATCCTCTCCCGCGTGCTCATCAAGCCGGGCGACGTCATCCCGGGCAACATGTACTTCACCACCACCCGCCTGCATCAGGAGCTGGCCGGCGGCCGGTTCGTGGACGTCATCATCCCCGAGGCCCACGACCCCGCCAGCGAGCATCCCTTCAAGGGCAACGTGGACCTGGACAAGCTGGAGGACGTCATCCGCCGGCACGGCCCCGGCCGCATCCCTTACATCAGCCTGGCCGCCACCGTCAATATGGCGGGCGGGCAACCCATCTCGCTGGAGAACCTCCGCTCCGTCCGCCAACTGGCCGACCGGCACGGCATCCGCATCATCCTGGACGCCACCCGGGTCGCCGAGAACGCCTACTTCATCCAGCAGCGCGAACCGGGCTGCCGGGACCGCCCGGTGGCCGCCATCGTCAAGCAGATCTGCTCGCTCACCGACGGTTGCACCATGAGCGCCAAGAAGGATGCCCTGGTCAACATCGGCGGCTTCCTGGCGGTCAACGAGCGCGAGATCTACGAGGAGGCCGCCAACCTCGTGGTGGTCTACGAGGGGCTGCACACTTACGGCGGCATGGCCGGGCGCGACATGGAGGCGGTGGCGCGCGGCATCGAGGAATCCCTCGGGGACGATCACATCCGGGCCCGCGTGGGCCAGGTGCTCTACTTGGGCGAAAAGCTGCGCGCCTGGGGCATTCCCATCGTGCTTCCCATCGGCGGCCACGGGGTCTTCTTGGATGCCCGGCGCTTCCTGCCCCACGTCCCGCAACCAGAGTATCCCGCCCAGGTGCTCACAGCCGCCATTTACATAGACTCCGGCGTGCGCACCATGGAGCGCGGGGCGGTCTCGGCGGGCCGCAATAAGGAGACCGGGGAGGAGTATTTCCCCGAGCTCGAGCTGGTTCGGCTGGCCATTCCCCGCCGCGTCTATACCCAGGCCCACATGGACGTCACCGCCGAGTCCGTGCTCTCGGTTTACCAGGAGCGCGAGAAGATTTGCGGCCTCCGCATGGTTTACGAACCGCGCTACCTGCGCTTTTTCCAGGCCCGCTTCGAGCCGCTCCGGCCGGACGCCTTCGCCTGAACCGGCCGCCCGCTCTGAGATAATAGAAGCGTGCCCAAGGCTAAGGATCTGCTGGCGACTTTGGAGCGCACCGAGCAGCAGCTTCGCCTGTTTCAAAAGATCAGCCGCTTTATGGTCAAGGAGATGAGCCTGCCCGAGCTGTTGCAAGGCGTCGTCTCCCTGGTGGTGGAATTCATGGCCTGCGACTCCTGCCTCGTCTACCTGATTGACAACGACGAGCTGGTGCTGTGCGCCTCCAACCAGCCCCACCCGGCCGAGATCGGCCGGCTGCGGCTGAAGCTCAGCGAGGGCCTCACCGGTTGGGTGGCCCGCGAGCGGCGCGTGCTGGCGATTTCCCGCGAGGCTTACAAGGACCCCCGCTTCAAGGCCTTCCGCAATCTGCCCGAAGACGCCTACGAGGCGTTCCTTTCCGCCCCCGTGATCGCGCGCAATCGGGTGGTGGGAGTCATCAACGTGCAGCACCGCGCGCCCCACCAGCATTCCGGCGCGGAAATGGAGCTGCTGGCCACCGTAGGCGAGCTGGTGGGCTGCGCGCTCGTGCTGGCTCGCATGGACCCGGCCGCCGTCGAGCGCGCCAATCACGTCGAGCTGGTCCTGGCTTCCGGACCGCCTCGCCCCTGAGCCGGCATGAGAATCCTGGCCGCGGCGGCAGCCCTCACAGGGCTGGCCTGCGCCGCCGAGCACTGGCGCCTCCAGTATTTCTACGATCAGGACGATTCCGAGCTGAGCCTGACCGACATCCAGTTCCCTTCCGAGCGGCGAGGCATCGCCGCCGGCTATCTCAGCCGGGACGGCCGCAGGCAGCCGGCCGCGCTCCTGACCGGCGACGGCGGCCGGCGTTGGGATCTGACGCGGCCTCCCGACATCGCCCTCGCGCTGTTCTTCCTCGACGAGCGCCTGGGCTGGATGGTCGGGCGCAACGGACTTTACCGCACCGAAGAGGCCGGGCGAAGCTGGCGCAAGCTGCCCTCTCCGCAAGGGATCCTGCGCGTCTACTTCTTGGACGAGCAGCACGGCTGGGCGGTGGGGGAGCGCAAGAGCGTCTACGCCACCGCCGACGGCGGCCTGACTTGGTCCCGCCTGCCGGCCGGCGACCAACCCAAGGCCAACCCTGCCCACACCGCCTACGGCTGGATCGCCTTCGCCGACCGGCGCCACGGCATTATCGCCGGCTGGAGTCGCCCGCCCCGCCGGGATGAACCCGACAGGCTGCCCGACTGGATGGATCCCGAACGCGCCGAGAGGCGCCGCGAATGGCCCACGCTCTCCATCCTGCTCGACACGCACGACGGCGGCGCGAGCTGGACGCCTTCAGTCGCCTCCATGTTCGGGCAGATCACCCGCGTCCGCCTGGCCCCGGACGGCCGCGGCCTCGGCCTGATCGAGTTCACCCACAGCTTCCAGTGGCCCTCGGAAGTATTCCGCCTGGACTGGCGCACAGGGCGCAGCCAGCGAGCCTTCCGCCGAGCCGACCGCGCGGTGACCGACATCGCCCTGCCGCCCTCGGGGCCCGCCTACCTGGCGGCCATCGAGCCGCAGAGCCTGAAGCTGCGGCTGCCGCTGCCCGGAAAGCTCAAGGTGCTGCGCAGCGACGATCTGGCGCATTGGCAAGAAATGGAGGTGGATTACCGGGCCACGGCGCGCCGGGCCGCCTTCGCCGTGGCGGCCCCGGGGCGCATCTGGCTGGCCACCGACACCGGAATGATTCTGGCGCTGGAGCAGTGAAGGGCAGCGCTGGGCTGGAACATTTCGCCAGGGTTTGGTTTTATTCACAACTTTTCCTGCGCCTGGTCCCAGTATCAAATTGATAACAAAGCACATAAAAGCATTGCAAAAACCCGCCCCCCGCCTTATTTTCCCGTTGACTTTCCGCCCGCCCCAGTGCATCATGAGATTGGTTCCAAGAGGTTCACGGGAACAGCGAGCTTGGCGCAGCGCGGGTTCCCCGGAACGTTGATCCGCAGGCGGCGGCCACCAAGTTGCCGCAGGCGGGGAGCGAAGGGGAAGCCGGGCAGCGCACAGGTGAGCTTCCCGAGGCCAAATCGGGCCCAGCGATGAGCCGAAGGGATCGAAAGGTCCCGACGAGGAGCAAGGCCCGAGGCGGCGGCGGGATTGCAATGCCGGCGCCAGGATAACGGGTTCCGCGCGATGAACCTCCCCGGGTCCGGTCAACCGGGCCGAGGAGCGGAGCGCGGCGCCGAACGGATCCGAAGCCCGGCGATGCAAGGCGCCGAAGAAGCAGGCCGGGAGCGATGACCCCGGAGAGGTGGCCCCGAGAGGGGCAGCCGCTCCGGACGAGCGAAAGGCCGTTTCGAGACGCCGGCTCCTTCAGGACCGTGGCCGCTGCGCCTCCCGGAGCGCTGATCCGTTGCGGCCAAAAGCCGCGGCGGGGAGCAAGGGGAGAAACGCACGGAGGACCTGAAGCCACGCTCGGGCCGAGCATGCCGGCCGGGGAGCAAGCTGGAACGTGGGTCACTTGGAACCATTTTTCTTTTCTTCCCCTACCGCCCCGCCGATCCGTTGCCCGCCCCCACGCGCCGGCTCTTGGCTCGCCGGAAGCTGTACCTCTCGCGCCGCGGCCGGAAGCTCACAAAGTTGTGACGGCAATACTCACAGCGCCAGGGGTTCGCCCCCAACCACAGCAGCACCCGCTGAAATCCCGTAGCGTGGTAATCCTCGAGCCTCCAGGAGCTCAGATCCATGCGCCAGCAGCGCGGGCAGCGCGCGTACCGCACATTCTCCACCCGCCAGGTCCGCGCCGTGAACCGCAGCCGGCAATCCCGGCACCGCAGCGGCCGTATTCCAATCCAGCTCCACAACCGCTCGCGGCGGTTCCGAATTCGGGAATAGCGAAGATTCCGGCTTCCGCAGGAGGGGCAGTTCAGCATGGCCTTGTCGCTCTGATGGAACGTTCCATTGTAGCCCCGCCCGGCGCCGAAGGTTAACTCCACCTTCCGGCTTCGCCGGATTTTCAGCGCCCGCCGCTCAACCGGGCGGCCGTATAGCCGTCGAGGTAGCGGCGAAACGCTTCGGCCAGCGCGGCGCGCGCCTCCCCGGTTCGGCGCACCGCCAGGCCCTCGATCTCCCGCACGGGCAGCAGGTCGCGGGTGCTGGAGGTGATGAACACCTCGTCGGCCTCCTCCAGATCGTGCAGGCAAAGGCGTCTCTCTTCGACGCTCACCCCGGGCACGCGCACCTCCTCCAGAAGCACCGCACGGGTGACGCCCGGCAGGCAGCCGGAAGCCAGCGGCGGCGTCCAGACCCGGCCTGCTCGCGCGGCGAAAATGTTGGCCGAGGTGCACTCGCTCACTTCCCCCCGTTCGTTCAGAAGCACGACTTCGTCGTAACCCCGGGCCTGCGCCTGTTCCAGCCACGCCAGGTTCTGCCCCCAGGAGAGCGTCTTCAGACCGGCCAGCGGGCAGGCGGCATGACGCGCTTGCGGCTGCACCGCCAGCCGCACGCTCTCGCCCCAGTCGGTCAGCTCGGCGGTCAGGGCGATCAGATCGAACTCCCGCTCGCAGGGACCGGCCCAGGTCCCGCCCCCATTGCGCACCACAGCCACCCTGAGGGTGGCCTCCTGCGCCTGGTTGGCGCGGATCAAGCGCACCAGCCGGCCGCGAATATATTCCGGATCGGACGGGAAAGGGACCCGCAGCGCCGCCGCGTCCCGCCTCATCCGCTCGAAGTGACGCTCATAGGCGAACAACACGCCCCGGTGAACGCGGAGCGTGCTGAAGACTCCCCAGCCGGCCAGCAATCCCACCTGCCCCGGCGCGAGCACCCGCTCGCCGCTCTCGCGGATCTCATCATTGTGCAGGATGTAGCGATGCATGGGATTCCAGTATGCTACCTGACGGCCGGCCCCCGCCAGTGGGGAAACCATTGGGGTCGGGCCCGGCGGCACTCGGCGATCAGATCGGGCACCCGCCGGCGGCGCTCCAGCAGGCGCTCCAGCACGGCCTCCAAAGCCTGTTCCTCCCCCTGGATCCATTCCTGCGGCACCCGCTTGCAGGCCTCGTCCATCACCTCTTCGGGAAAATGCAGGATCCGGTCCAGCCAGGGCTGGAAGCTTTCCCAACCCGTGACGGACTCGTAGGCGGCGGGGCGGTGGTAGAGGCCGTGCAGCGGGCAGTCCGGGAAGTCCCAGTGCGGCCCGTTCAATACGAAGCCCTGGTCAATCATCCAGGCGAAGAAGCGCGAGCCGCCCCAGGCCGCCTGCCCGGGCGGCCGGCGGCGAAAGAACACGGCTTGCCGCCCGTCGGCGTTGCCCATCCACTTGTCGAAGGCCAACATGCCGGCGAACTCCCGCAGGTTGGTCACCTGGCGGAGCAGGGCGTCGGGCAGGAAATCGTAGACCGCCACCTGCTCGGGATGGCCGGGATACTGGCTGCCCCAGTGCCAGCCGGGGGCCGCCCGGACCCGCTGGGCGCCCCACTGAAAACCCACCTCCGGGTAGCGCCCCAGGAAGTCTTCGCTGATCGAGATGATGCGCATGGCCGGCGCCGAGATCTCCAGGAACTCCAGGAACACTCCGGCCACCAACTCGTTGACCAGCACGCGCCGGTGTTGCGGGTTGTTGGTGAACTTCACCACGTAATAGCGCCCGTCCTCAGCCTCGATCAGGTGGGACTGAGCGCCCCCGCGCATCTTGCGGACATGCCGGCGCGCCTCAAGCGGCATCGGAGTCGGCTAAGCTGGTGTTTGCCGGGCCCGAGCGCCCCGTCGGCCCCGAGGGGCGGAGGCGCGGACCCGCGCGCACCACAAGGAGATCTTCAAGGATGAGCGAGCAAGCGACAGCCTGCCCCCTCGGCCCTCGGTCCAAGGACGAAGTTGCCCTGGAACTTATGAAGTTTATCGCCCTCACCACCGGCTACGGCAAAGCCGCGCCGGCGGCCGGTTATACGGGCAAGCCGGTCCGCAGCCCGGAAGAATACGCCGAGGCGCTTTTGGAGCTTTTTCAGCGCTGCCGCTCGCTGCTGGGCCAGTGAACGGGCCCCTGTTTGCGCCTGAAGCGCCGGGCGCCGCCGGCTAGCGGGACTTCCGGGCCGTCTTGCGCGTCTTCTTGGCCGCTTTCTTTTTGGCTGCGACCTTGGCCGCCTTCTTGACCACCTTCTTGGCCGCCTTTTTCGCCGCCTTCTTGGCCGGAGCCTTCACGGCCGCTTTCTTGGCCGTGGCTTTCTTGCGCGCCGCCTTCTCGGCCGGCTTCTTGGGGGCCTCCGGGGCGGGCGGAGCTTCGGCCGCAGGGGCGGGCGCCGCGGGTGCCGCGGGCGCCTCGGCAGGCGGCGTGGTTTCAGGCGCTACGGGTTCCACCATGGCTTCTTCCTCCTCTTCTTCGTCTTCGAAATTATCCGGACCCCACTCCTCCAAATCCGATTCCAGTTCGATGTGCTCGTCGTTGAAGTCAAAGTCGTCCCGCTCTTCCTCCTCGGAAGCGCATCTGACGGGATCAAACATTTCCAGGGCCTCCTGTGCGCACGGTCACCCCATAGAATACCGCGTTTTCAGCCGAAAGCAACAGTGAAACTGCATTCGGCGCAACGAAAGGATCGCCGGCCCGCGCCGGGCCGCCCGAACAGCGCTTCAGCGCCTGGCGGCGGAGCGCGAGGTCCGAACGGCTCGCAAGCCGGCGGTGCGGTACGGCCCTCCCCCCCGCTCGGCGGCCCGCCCCGGCGCGCGGGTCCCCGCCGGCCGTCGAGCGGCGGTCGGGCTGGAGCCGGCGGCTTTCTTGACCGTAGCCGCGGGCGCCTTAACCGGAATCAGCAGCAGATCGCCCGGTTGCAAGCCGTCGCTCAAGTCCCCGTTGGCCGCCGCAATGGATCGCTGGGGCACGCGGTAGCGGGCGGCGATGGCCGGCAGCGTCTCGCCCCCTGCCACCCTGTGCGCGCGCCAGCCCTGCCGCCGCTCCGGCGGAATCGAGGCCAGCACGGGCGCCAGCCGCTCCCCGCTGCCCTTGGGCACCCGCAGCAGGTAGCCCGCCGGGGCCAGGTCTTTCAGCAAGGCGGGATTCAACTCGCGCAGGTCCGCCGCCGGGCAATCCAGCAGGTCGGCCACCAGCGTCAGGCTGGTGGGCGCCGTCAACTCGAGCGAATCGGCCTCCACGGGCGGATCCTTCTCCACCCCCTCCAGGCCGTGCTCGGCGGCGTTCTTGGCCATGATCGTGATGGCCAGGATGATGGGGACGTAATTGCCGGTTTCCTTCGGCAGCACGCTGCGCCGGCGCAGCTCCCAGAAGTCGGCGTAGCCGGTCCGTTCCACCGCCCGCTCGACGGCCACCGGCCCGGCGTTGTAGGCCGCCAGCGCCAGGTACCAGTCTCCGAACTGCCGGTATAGGTCGTGCAGGTGGCGGGCCGCCGCCCGAGTGGCCTTCTCCGGATCCAGCCGCTCGTCGCTGAACGCCGTCTGCCTCAGCCCGTACTGGTTTCCCCGCGCCTTCATGAACTGCCACAGCCCCGCCGCGCGCTTGCGCGACACGGCCCGGGGAAAGAAGCCCGATTCGGCTTGCGCGACGTGGATCAGCTCCGGGGGCAAGCCTTCCTCGGCCAGGATCCGCTCGATCAGCGCCCCGTACCGGCCGGCGCGGCGCAAGCCGTTCAGCAGGATCTGGCGGCCCCGGCCGGAGGAGAAATAGCGGATGTAGGAGAGCACCTCGTCGGTGACCTCCAGGGGCAGAGCCGATGCGGTGGCTCGCACTTCCTCCAGGATCCGGCTCTTCATCGCCGGGTCGGGCGGAAAGGTCAACGGCGGGATCTCCTCCAGAGGAGAACGCTGGAAGCCGGCCTCCTCGCCCTCTTGCCCGGCCCCCAGTCCGGCCAGATCGTACTTGTAAATGGCTTGAGTCAGCTCCTCGACCTTGTCCTCGAGGGCCGTGACATCCAGTTGATCGGCTTCCTCCCGCGGGCTGAGCAGGATGTCCAAGGCCCGATCGAACTCGCGCCGGGCGCGGTCGAAGTCGCCCTCCTGGTAAGCCCTCCGGCCGGCTTGGAAATGCCATTCCGCCTGCCGCAGCAGCAGGGCCGTCCAGCCCGAAGGGGTTCCCAATTGATGGGGCGCGGGCAAAGGCGGGGCCGCGTTCAGTTGCACCCGCAGGCCGGCCGGGGGCAGATCAGGCGGTTCCGGAGCCGCAGGGGGAGCGGCGGGCGCTGGCAAGCCCGGCGGCAGGAAGAGATTCGTAAAGCCTCGGGACCGGGCCGGCCCGCATCCGTGCAAGCCGCTGAGCAGCAATGCGGCTGCCGCCAGTCCCGCCAGCAATCTCGGGCCGCGCATTAGCACCGTGCCACCGCAGTCAAGCTCCCGGATTCCGTTAAACTCTCGACTGTAACCCAGGCGGCGAGGCTGCGTCAAGGCGGAAGGGGGGCGCCGCATGGCTGGACGCCGCCGGCCCCGGCGCGCTGCCCCGCTACAATGGAGCCGATGGGCGCCCTCTCACGGGATCGCCGGAACCGGCCGAAGCCTCTTGCCGGGCTCGGCCCCACCCGGTTGGGGGGCTTGGCAAACGCCTGCGAGTTTCGTATAAACAGAGTTGCACCAGTTTTGGAGGGAGCATGGTGACTTGTCCTGTCTGCGACGCTGAGATTGACCTGGAAGAGGACGAGTTGGACGAAGGCGACACCTTGTTCTGCGAAGAGTGTGGCGCCGAGCTGCGCGTCGCGGGAGTGGATCCGCTCGAACTGGAGCCCGTCGAGGAAGAAGAGGAAGAGGAAAGCCCCGATTACGATGAGGACGACGAGGAGAGCTGGCATTGAAACCCTCGTTGGCCTGGCTCTGTCGGCCGGCCTGCGGCCCGCGACCTGCCGGGCAGGCTCTCAAACCCCCCGCTCCTACGCCCTGATCGCCGGAACGGTCTTCCGCGACAGCGGCCTCTCGCTGCCGGGCGCCGAGGTTTCGCTCGAACCGGACGGGGAGGCTGCGGGCCGCAAGCGAAAGGTCCTGCGCGCGATCTCGGACTCCCGAGGCGAGTTCGCTTTCCGGGTGCCCCCCGAGCCGGCCGACTACCGGCTCACCGCCGTCGCTGCCGGCTTCCAGCCCGAGCAAAAGCAAGTGCGTATCGAAGGGGAACAGCGAATTGACGTGTTCTTCCGGCTTCGGCCGGCATCCAAGAAATAGGGGCCCGGCACGCCCCGGGCCCCGGAGGTCATCCGGATGAGGAAACGGCGAGCTTTCTGGCTTCTGGCGGCCTTGGCTCTGCTGGGGCAGCCGGCTTCCGCTCAAAAGAAGCCCAAGCAGGAGGAGACCGCCGTGCGCTCGGTCGAAGGCGTCGTCACCGACCCCGACGGCAACCTGGTGGAAGGTGCGGTGGTCCAGCTCAAGAACACCAAGACCCTGGAAATCCGCTCCTTAATCACCCGCAGCGGCGGCGCTTACGCCTTCCACGGTCTGGCGACCAACATTGATTACGAGCTCAAGGCCCAGCATCAGGGCCGATCCAGCGACGTCAAGACCTTGAGCGTCTTCGACTCGCGCAAAAAGGCCGTAATCAACCTCAAGCTCAACAAACCATGAGCAGGCTCGGGGCGGCAGGCCCCGGGCGGGATGTGGCAAACTGAAATGGGCCACGGGATGCGGCCCGAATGACGCAGGCAACCAGGAGGAACAACATGCGATACCTACGTTTGCTGGGATGGGCGCCGCTGGCGGCGGCCTTCTTGTGGGGCCAGGAGTTCAAGCTGGGCTCCAAGGTGACCGACTTCGAAATCAAGGACACCTCGGGAGCGCCGGCCCGGCTGTCGGCCCTCAAAGGCGACGTCACGGCGATCTTCTTCATCGCCACCAAGTGCCCGATCTCCAACGACTACAACGAGCGCATGAAGGCGCTCTATAAGGATTACACGGCCCGCGGGGTCAAGTTCGTCTTCATCAACTCCAACAGCACCGAACCGGCGGCCGAAGTCCAGGACCACGCCCAGCAGTGGGGCTTTCCTTTCAAGGTCTACAAGGACGACAACAACGTCGTAGCCGACCGCTTCGGGGCCCAGTTCACTCCCGAGGTCTTCGTGCTGGATCGCAACGGCGTCATTCGCTATCACGGAGCGATTGACGATTCCCGCGCCGCGGACCGCATCAAGACCCACCACTTGCGCAACGCCCTGGATGAGATGCTGGGCGGCAAGCCGGTGTCCACCGCCGAAACGAAGGCTTTCGGCTGCACCATCAAGCGGGTGAAAAAGGCCTCGTGAGAGCGGCAGCCTTTCTCGCCGTTCTGGCCGCCGCGGCCGGGCTGAGCGCCCAGCCGCGGCTGCTCCCCCTGGACCCGGAAGGCTACCGCAAGCTGCTGGCCGCTCAGCGGGGCCGCATCGTGCTGGTGGATTTTTGGGCCACCTGGTGCGAGCCCTGCCTGAAGGAGTTGCCTCAGTTGGTGCGGCTGCACAACCGCTTGCGCCCCGGCTTTACCTTGCTGACAATCTCGGCCGACGAACCCGAGCAGCAGGCCGACGCTCTCCAGTTGCTGGCCAAGTTCGGCGCGCCCCAACCCGCCTATATCAAACGGCCGGGCAATGACGAGGCCTTTATCCGGGCGGTGGATCCGGCCTGGAGCGGCGCTTTGCCTGCCCTGTTTCTCTACGACCGGCAGGGGCGCAGAGTCCGTTCCTTCGTAGGAGAAACCGACATCGCGGTGGTGGAGGCCGCTATCCGCAAACTTCCGTGACCCTTCTGGAAAGCCAGCTCGCCCGCCTGCGCGGCCAGACCGCCTGGATCACGGGCGGCCGGCGCATCGGGCGCACGGTGGCGCGGACCCTGGCCGAGCAAGGCGTCAACATCGTCGCCGGCTATCGCCGCTCGCAGGGCGCGGCTCGCCGGATCGTCGCCGATTGCGAGGCCCTGGGAGTGAGCGCCCTGGCGGTCCAAGCCGACGCGGCCTCCCGGGAGAGCTTCCGCCGCGCTGTGGCCCGCGTGCGCCGCCGCTTTCCCGAGATTCACATCCTGGTGAATATGGCCTCGGTCTACCGCCCGGCGGCCGTCCAGTCCGTCACGGCGCAGCACTGGCGGGAGAACGTGGGCGCCCACATTCTGGGAACTTTCTGGCCGGTGCAGGCTCTGGCCCCTTACATGCCCCCCGGTTCCCATATCATCAACGTGGCCGACGCCTGCGTCACCGGGCGGGTGCGCAAGCGCGTGCTGCCCTATCAGGTCACCAAGGCGGCCGTAGCGGCCATGACCCGCGCCCTGGCGGCCGAGTACGCCGACCGCGGCCTGTTCGTCAACGCCATCGCCCCCGGTCCCATCCTGCCGCCCGAAGGCTTCCCGCCGGAAACCTGGCGCGCCATCCGCGAAAAGGCCCCACTCAAGCACCCTATCAACGACCAGGAGGCGGTCGAGCAGTTCGCCCTGCTGGTGCTGTATCTTTCCCTGACCACGGCCGCCACCGGCCACGTCTTCCCCCTCGACCTGGGGGAGAACCTCTGAGCGGCTAGCGCAAGGCCAGCGGCCGCAGGGCGAAACCGGCCGTGGCGCCTCGGATCCGGTTCGTGGTCGCGATCAGCGCGAAGCGCCAGACTTTCTCGCGCGCCAGCTCCTCCAGGTAAAACAGTTCGCCGATGTGCACGCCCTGCTCGACCAGCAGGTACTGGTGAACCGGCAGCGTCGGGTCGCCGCCCCACTCCAGACCGCTGGTGTCGGCCCCGATGAAGACCGCGCCCTTTTCGGCCACCAGCCAGCGCGCCCCCTCCAGCGTCAGCCCGGCCGAGTCGTGCTGGGACAGTTTCCCGTGGTCCGCGCCGCTTGACCCCCAATACCGCAAAGCGCCCGTGCGGATCAGCACCGCATCGCCCGGCTCGATCCCTACACCCTGGGCCGCCAGCGCCGCCTCCAGCTCCTTCGGGCCGATGGCGAACTTCCCCGGCAGCGCCTCCACGCCCTTCCAGCCCGCTACGTCAATCAGAACGCCCCGCGCCACCAGCGGCGGAATCGAATCGGCGTCCGCCTTCATCAGCCCGAAGTCCCCGCCGTAGTCCTGTTCCCGGAAGCCGTTGTACCAATGGTCGTCCGCGCCGGCGGTGATGTGCCCCAGACCGTCAATCTGAGTGCCCACGTTGTCGGAGATGAACAGGGCGCAACTGTGGAAGCCCAGCCCGCGCGGGTGGGCGGCGAAGGCGGCGATGTCCTTGCCGCGCTTGACCCCCTGCGGACTCCGGAAGCTGATGATTTCGATCGGGGAGTGCCCCGGCCACTTGAAGCTGTTGCGATCCACGCGCACGCCCAGATCGTAAACCCGGCCCTGCTTGACCTCGCCCAGCGCGCGCAACACGTGCTTCGGGCCGGCGATCGCGTTCAGCGCCCCGACTTCGTCGCCTTCCCCCCAGATCCAGCCGTAACCCTTGCCCTTCACCCAGCCCTTCACCGAGGAGGCTCCGCTGCCCCAGCCCGGGGGCGCCTGCGCCGCCAGCGCCCATGCCCATAGCGCTACCCGGAAAACCGTCCTGGCCATGCGCAAATTGTAGCGCGCTCAGCCTTCCATCACCAGCTCGAAGGCCAGCATGCGGCTCAACTTCTCCAAGCCGTCCAAGTAGTTCCCGTAAAAGGAGACCCGATGGACCCCCAGACCGCCGCTGAAACCTGCCATCATGCGGCGGGCATCGCGCACCCGGGTGCGGAGCTTGGTGCGGCAACCGTGCTCGGCATCCACGTTGCCCAAGACCTCCGCGGTCGAAGCGCGCAGCCGCCGCGGACCCTCGAAGGCGGCCACGGTAACGATTCCCGTCTCCGGCAACAACACCTGGAGCGAGACACCCGCCCCGGTTTCCAGGTGCGAGCGGACCAGATACGGGGAGCGGACGCCCTTGACCCCCTCCATGGCCGTGGGCGCCACGCAGTGGGCCTGGATCAGTTCGTTGCGCCCGGCTTCGAAGACGGCATTGAAGACGAATCCCGGCTTGCCCGTAAAGGGCGTCAGCAGCAGTTGCGTCATGGTGCAGTTGAGGTCGGCCTGGCAGACCCCGTAGAAGCCCTCGTCGTCCAGCCGCGACCAGGCGACACAAGGGTAGCCCGGCAGCTCGTTGCGGTTGATGCCCCCCAGGCAGTCAATGGTGATGGCGTTGGCCCGGTGCGCCGCCAGCAGGTTCTCCACCCCGAGATAGAAGCGCAGCGCCCGCCGCAGCTCCGCCTCGCCCGGCTCGACCACCGACACAGCTTCGCGCCGCAACCGCTCGGCTTCCTGCGCCGCCTGCTCCGCCGGCGCTCCAGCTCGGACAGCCGCGCCGCGGCTTCCGCCCGGGCGCGCTCGACGTCGAACTTAGGGTGCGGCCAGGAAGGCCGAGCCACTCCGATGAACACCGTGCGAACCACGGCCGGACCGGCCCAGGCGGCTTCGGCCGCTCCGGCTTGCGGGCCGGCCAGGCCGCTCAAAGGAACCAGACTGAATTGGCGGCGGGTCAGCATGGAGCCGATTCTAGCGCCGCGCCAGAGAGGGCCGCAGCTCGGCCCCTGTCTCAGTTTCGGTCCTGTGCTATAGTGGAGGGGAACCGCGCTTGGGCCTGTGGCGCAGTTGGGAGCGCGCTTCCATGGCATGGAAGAGGTCGTGGGTTCGACTCCCACCAGGTCCACCAGCGCTCCCCATCGCTCACCCCAGGGGCGCTGTTGCCGCCCGCTCGCTTCTGATATCTTGTTAGTGCCGTGCGCGCGCTGAGAGGCGTGGCTTGGGCGGTGCTGCTGCCGGCCTTGACGGGCTGCTCGATGCGCCGCTTCGCGGTCAACCGCATCGGCGATGCCTTGGCCGCCGGCGGCGCCACCTTTGAAAGCGACGAAGACCTGGAGCTGGTGGGCGACGCGCTGCCGTTCGGCCTGAAGCTGCTCGAGAGCCTGCTGGCCGAATCGCCCCGCCACAAAGGACTGCTGCTGGCCGCCTGCCGGGGCTTCACCCTCTATGGCTACGCCTACGTCCACCAGGAGGCCGACCGGCTGGCGCCCGAGGACCTGGACCGCGCCAATCAGCTTCGCGACCGCGCCCGCCGCCTGTTCCTGCGAGCCCGAGGCTATGGCCTGCAAGCGCTGGATCTGGCTTACCCCGGCCTGAGCAAGCGGCTCGAAGCAGACCCCAAGCCCGCTCTGAGGCGGGTGCGCAAGGCCGACCTTCCCCTGCTTTACTGGAACGCGGCCGCCCTGGCCCTGGCGATCTCTTCGGCGCGCGGCGACGCCGGCCTGCTGGCGCGCTTGCCCGAGGTCGAGGCGCTGCTGGAGCGCGCCCTCGAACTGGACGAGAGCTGGGAACGCGGCGCCCTGCACGAGTTCCACCTGGTGTTCGCCGCCACCCGGCCCGGCCAACCGCCGGATTCCGCCCGCTTGAAGCAGCACTTCGATCGCGCGCTCCAGTTGAGCCAAGGCCGGCGCGCCAGCCTGTATGTCGCCTATGCCGAGGCGGTCAGCGTGCGCGCGCAGAACCGCGCCGAGTTCCGCACTCTGCTCGAAAAGGCGCTGGCGGTGGACCCTGAAAGCAGCCCTTCTCTGCGGCTGGCTAACCGGCTGGCGCAGCGCCGGGCGCGCTGGCTGCTGGAGCGGGCTGAGGAACTCTTCCTGGAAGGAGAAGCTCAAAAGCCATGACGATGCGCCTGCTGGCGGCGGCCTTGCTGGCTCTGTGCCCCTCGGCCGCCCAGACCGTTCTCATCAAGATGGGCACCGTCGCCCCGGAAGGCTCGCCCTGGCATCAGATCCTCCAGCAGATGGGCCAGCAGTGGCTGAAGATTTCCGGCGGCAAGGTCACCCTCCGCATCTACCCCGGCGGGGTGCTGGGCGACGAGCCGGACATGATCGCCAAGATGCGCATCGGGCAGTTGCAAGCCGTCGCGCTGTCGGGCTCGGGCCTCTCCCGGCTGGAGCCGGCCGTCGCCTGCCTCCAGATCCCGATGATGATCGAGTCCTACGAGGAACTGGACTACGTGCGGGACCGGATCGCACCGAGGCTGGAAAAGCTGATTGACGAGAAAGGCTACGTGGTGCTGAATTGGGGCGACGCCGGCTGGGTGCACTTCTTCACTAAGACCCCGGCGCGCCGCCTGGACGACATCCGCAAGATGAAGCTGTTCACCATGGCCGGGGACGCCGAGGCGCTGGAACTTTACCAATCCGCCGGCTTCCGCCCGGTGCCCTTGGCCACCACCGACATGATGCCCGCCCTGCAAACCGGGCTGATCGAAGCCTTCGACGTGCCGCCCCTGCTGGCCATGCTGAACCAGTGGTTCGGCCTGGCGCGCCACATGCTTGACGTGAAGTGGGCCCCGCTGGTCGGCGCCACCGTGGTGGCCAAGAACACTTGGGTGCGCATTCCCGAGGCTTCGCGCACCGCCCTGCTGGAGGCGGCCCGCAGCGCGGGCCTGCGGCTGCGGGGTGAAATCCGCAAGATGGGCGACGACGCGGTGATGGAAATGAAAAAGCGCGGCCTCAACGTGATCACGCTGGACGCCCCCACGCTGGCGGAATGGCGGCGGCAGGCCGAAGAAGCCTATCCCAAGCTGCGCGGCCGCCTGGCGCCGGCCGAACTGTTCGACGAGGTCCGCCGCTTGCGCGACGAATTCCGCGCGCGGCGGGGCGGAAAGTCCTGAGGCGCTCCATGCCCTCCGAGCGCATGAGGCGGGCGGAGGCCGCGCTGGCGGCCGCCGCTCTGGGATTGATGACCTTGCTGCCGCTGGCCGAAATCCTGGCGCGCAAACTGGTGGGGCGCGGCCTGCCGGGCTCGGCGCCGGTGGTGCAACACCTCACGCTCTGCGTGGCGTTCCTGGGAGCGGCCCTGGCCGCCCGTTCGGATCGGCTGCTCGCGCTATCCACAGCGGGCTTTCTGCCCCAGGGATGGCGGGGGCCGGTGCGGGTGTTCGTCGCCGCGCTGACCGTGGCGGTCACGGGCGCCTTGACCTGGGCCGCCCTCGAGGTGGTGCGCGCCGAGCGGCAGGCGGGAACCATCCTGGCGCTGGGCCTGCCGGTTTGGTGGGTCGTGCTGGCCATGCCGGCCGGCTTCGCCGCGGTGGCGATCCGGGTGGTGCGAAACGCTTCGGCCCGGCCGCTGGGGCGGGCGCTGGCCGCCCTGGGGCTGGCTGCGCCGCTGGCGCTCGGCTGGCTGCCCGCACTGCCGGTCGAGAAACTGGTCACTCCGGGCGTGGCCGTGATCCTGGGGGCCACCTTGCTCGGCCTGCCGATTTTCGCCGCCCTGGGCGGACTGGCCTTGCTGCTGTTCTGGGCCCAGGGCGTGCCGACGGCAGCGGTGGCGCTGGAGGCCTACCGGCTCTCCGCCTCGCCCTTGTTGCCCTCCATCCCCTTGTTCACTCTGGGCGGCTATTTGCTGGCCGAGGGCGGCGCCAGCGGCCGCCTGGTCAACGTCTTCCGCGCCCTGGTGGGTTGGATGCCCGGCGGGCCGGCGATTCTCACCACCCTGGTGTTCGCCTTTTTCACTTCTTTCACCGGGGCCAGCGGGGTGACCATCCTCTCGCTGGGCGGCCTGCTGCTGCCCGTGCTGCTGCGCTCGCGCTTCCCGGAGAATTTTTCGCTCGGGCTGGTGACCGCGGCCGGTTCGATCGGCTTGCTGTTTCCGCCCAGCCTGCCGGTGATTCTTTACGGCGTGTACTCCCACACCGAGATTGACCGCCTCTTCCTGGGCGGTTTGCTTCCTGGGCTGCTGCTGGTCTTGCTGACGGCTTTCTGGTGCGTCTTGAAAGGAACGGCCGCCCGGGCCGAGCGCAGCCGGTTTCGCTGGCGCGAGCTGGCGGGGGCGGTCTGGGGGGCCAAGTGGGAACTCCTGTTGCCGGTCGTCGTGCTGATCGGCATTTTCGGCGGCTTCGCCACTCTGGTGGAAGCCGCCGCCTTGACCGTGCTGTACGCCTTCCTGGTGGAATGCTTCCTCTACCGCGACCTGAAGTTCCGCTCGGATCTGCCCCGGGTGGTGGTCGAGTGCGTCACCCTGGTGGGCGGCGTGCTGCTGATCCTGGGCGTGGCTCTCGGCTTCACCAACTATCTGATTGACGCCCAGATCCCCACCCGCGCCCTGGCCTGGGTCCAGGCCCGGATCGCTTCCCCCTTGCTGTTCCTGCTGGTCTTGAACCTGTTCCTGTTGGTGGTCGGCTGCCTGCTGGATATTTACTCGGCCATCCTGGTTGTGGCGCCCTTGATCGCTCCCATGGGACGGGCTTACGGAATTGACCCCATCCATTTGGGCATCATTTTCCTGGCCAACTTACAACTGGGTTACTTGACGCCGCCGGTCGGCATGAATCTGTTTCTCTCCGCTTACCGTTTCAATCAACCCCTCGTGCGAGTCTATCGTTATTCGTTTCCCTTCCTGCTGATCCTGCTGGCCGGAGTCCTCATCATCACCTACCTGCCAGGTTTAACTCTGACCCTGCCCGCTCGACTGAGCGGCGGCTGAGAGGGCCTTTCACTCGATCGGGGCGACTTCCAGCACGCCCTTGCCCCAAACCGTCTGGCGGCCCACGCCGGTCCACTGCGCGGCCTCCAGGTAGGGCAGGAATTCGGCCAGCTCCCCCTCATAGATCGCCTCGCCGATGAAGCCCCCCAACGGGTGGCGCTGCCCGGTCCGGCTCGAGCGGCGGGTCGTCTCGGCCTGGCGCAGCGCCGAGCGGACCAGGCGCACCCTCTCGGCCCGCTCGCCCATCCCGCGGAAATCAATCTCCAGCGGCCCGGGCCCGTACAGCGCGCGCAGCGTGCTCAGGCGGTCTCGAATGCGGGCGAACAAGACCCGGAACTCGGGCCGCTCGACCGGCTCGCCGGCCTCTTTCAGTTCGGTGGGCGTGAGGAACCGCACGCCCACCCGCCGCACCCGCCCCGGCCGGGGACTCAAGTCCAGCTCCAGGGGCGCGAGCGCGCCGCCCTGGGTGAAGCTCGACCCGTCAAAAACCTCGGCCAGCACGCTCCGGTCGGAGGCGAGTTGATCCACCCCGACCAGTTCAGCCCGCCGCCGCCCCGGTCCAAGGCCCTCCCGCGCCAACTGGGCGAAGGCGAGCACAAAGTAGGCCAGGGCCGGATCCCGCAGCTCGAAGACGTGCACGTCGAAATGGAAAGGCTCGCCCGCGGCCAGCCTCCGGCCGTCCAGATGCGACGCGCGAAATAGGAACGGCCGGGGCGGGTCGGCCAGGCCGCTGGGCGCCCGTCCCGAGGCGATCGGCTCGAAGATCCGGGCGTAGGGGCAGATCTGCCGCACCGGGCAGCTCCGCACGTCGCTGCACTCCGGCACACAGGCCAGTTTCCGGAAAATCGTGCCGAAGGCCCCGCGCACGACGTTGCCCGCCTTGCCCGGCGGGAAACAAAGCGATTCGGCCGCCCGGAAGCGAAACCGGAACGCGTGGAGGGCGAAGGTGGGCCGCGCCCGCCCGGTCTCGGATCCGTTCATGCCCGCCGCCCGCCGCGCCCCCCGCAACGCCGCGCTGCCCGAGGGTTACGGCTGCCCCGCGTGCCCGGCTTGGCGCGCCAGCTCGACGCCCCGAGTCGTCACCCAGTATTTCACCGCCATGTTGGGCGCCTCCCAGGAAGGCAGCCGTTTGGGGTCCTTCAGGTATTCCAGGAACCGGTTCACCACTTGCGCGAAATGGGCCTCGTGTCCCACGCGCAGCGCGTCCGGAATCGTGACCAGCAACTCCGCGCCCCGGTCTTCCAGCCCCACGCCCGGGTACTCCTTGCCCAGCGCTTCCAGCCGGCGCGCCACGGCCCCCCGCAGCGCCGCGCGATCGCCCGGGTCGTTCGGAACCACGTAAAGTTCCGGCCGGAAGTTTTCCGCCGCCCCCTGCCGTATCTCGACCCGCGAGCGCGTCCCGCGAAAGGCGGCGTGATGCGTGTCCCCTGTTCCCGGCGGCGCCTCGTAGCGCCACAGCACATCCAGGCGCACGTGCACGCCGCGCAGGGTGTAGTCCACCTGATTATTGCAGTAGTACTCCAGGCGATCCTCCCGCACCCAGGGGCGCAAAGCTTCCGGGAAGTCGGCCTCGCCGGTCACCCGGCGGAACTGCTCGCGCGTGAGGATCTCCGGCCAGCGGCGGCCCGAGCGCACGGTCACATCCTTGCGCCAGTCCAGGGCCTGATCGGGAAACAGGATCCAGGCCGTCAGATCCACCAGGTGGGTTCCCACGTCGCTGAGGCCTTCGCCCTGCTCGCGAATGTCGAAGAAGGCCGCCGGCCGCAGCGCCGGAACGCCGGCCACCGCCTTGTAGATGTGGTGCACGCTCTCCATGTAGACCGCCGGCGCCTGCTCGCTGCCCGCTTGGATGGTCCCGAAGACCTCCTGGTCGCGCACCAACTCTCGCTGAAGCATGTTGGTGGCCTCGAAGCGCTCGGTCATGATGTCGTAGGCCACCACGCCCCGCGCGGCCGCCTCCCGCAGCGCTTCTTCCAGCTTGGGCAGATCCTCGGCCTCGATGATCCAGGGCTTGTCGGCCAGCACATGCAAGCCGGCCTCGATGGCGGCGCGGATGCGGCCGATCTTGCCTCGGTTCCGGCCCGACATCACCACCACCTGGCCCCGGCGCTCCGCCAGCATGCGCTCCAAAAAGTCCGGACCGGCGTAGATTTCCAGCTCCCAGCGCGTGGGGTTTTCCCTCCGCCCGTTGAACTGCGCGACCCGCGCCAGGTGGGCCAGCAGCTCCGGCCCCAGCGGCGCATAGACGGCGGCCTTGGGGGACACCCCGGCGTACATTTCCTTGTGGATCAGGGCGGCGTGGAAATGCGCCGGATCCAGCGTGATCAACCGCCAGCCGTCTCTGCCGGGCCGCGGTCTGCGCGCCGCCGGCGCGGCCCGCGCCAGCAACAGGGTCAAGGCGATCGAGGGCAGCAGTTGGCGCAGCATAGGGAAACGCCTACTATAACTCAGCCCGCACCAAGCGCAGCGGAGGCGCCCTTCACCGCGGGGGACGCAGCCGCCCGAGCAGCTCGTCCACTTTCTCGGCCACGATCTCTTCGACCGCCGCCCGGAAGGGCGCCGGCTGCCCGTAGGCAATCATGGCCCCGCCCCCTTCGTAACCCCCCTCCTTGAGCACCCGCAGCGAGGGAATGTAAGCGAAAACATCGTTGGCGTAAGCCGTCACCCAGGTCGTGTCCCACCCGTAGGCGCCCTTGAAGCGCAAGGCGAAGTCCACCACCACTTCGCCGCCCAGCACGATCCAGCTCAAGTCCCGCCCGAACTGCCAGACCTGCACCGGGTAGGGATAGCGCTCCGGCAGACGCCCTTCGCGCTCCAGGATCTCCAGCATCAATTGGGCGTGCCGCCGCCGGAGCGCGTCCTTGTCCTTGAGGCGGCTCTCCAGCTCGGCTCGCGAGGGCGGCGCCTGGAAGGGCAAATCCACGTACTCCAGCGCCGCGCCCAGCGGGCCCTCGACCGGCTTCATCCTGCCCCCCAGCACCTCGCGCACCGCCGCCGCCAGGATCAGCCCGTACATGCGCGCCAACTCGACCGAGCGGCGGGGCAACGGGTTGGCGTCCGCCCCGCAGCCCGCCACGAACAAGGCCGTCGCGCCCGGGTACTCCTTTTCCAGGGCCTCCTGCGCGAAGCCGGCGTAGTCGCCGTTGATCTCGTAGCCCGCCAGGACCGTGTTGTGGCAAGCGTAGCCGAACAGCACCGCCCGCAGCTCCCCTTGCGGCGAGCGAACCGCCAACACCGGCACGTCCTGATCTACCGGCCCCGGGCGGTAGCGCGCGCCCACCCGCCGGCGATTCACGGCGAAGCCCGCCAGCCCCTGCTCGAACTCCAACCGCGCCGGCTTGCGATCCGCCATCGCCCGCCCGATCACTTCCGTCACCTGATCCAGCAGCCAGGCCGTGTAGCCCCGGATGGTCTCCGCCTGGGCGCCCTCCAGCGGATAGGCCGGACGCAGGAGCTGCCCGGTCACCGGCCCGCTGTGCGTGTGCGTGGCGCTCAACACCAGCCGTTCCCGCGGCAGCCCGTACTTCTGCCGGACCCTCCCCGCGATCTCCTCCGACATGGCCCGCGTGAAGCCCAGGATGTCCGCCGCCACCACCACCGAGACCGCACCCGAGGAGTCCTCGAGCGCCAGCGCCTTGACGTAGATCTCCTGCAAGACGCCCTCGGAGGGTTTGGTGCGCGCGGCATAGCCCGCCAGCCAAATCGGCTCGCGCGGCGTGATGGCCGCCCGCGCCACCCCGGCCTTCCAGGAGGTTTCCGCCGCCGGCGCCCCCAGCGCCGCCAGCAGCGCCAGAATCGCTGCTCTCATTGCGCCGCCTCCGCTTCGTGCACCAGCTCCTCCAGCGGCCGCCGCGGCGCCGGCGCCGGCCGCTCGGCCGCATAGCCCACCGGCAGGATCGCCACCGGCTGGCGCCCCTGCGGCGCGCCCACCGCCCGCCGCACCCCCTCGTCGTCGAAGGCCCCCACCCAGACTGTGGCCAGGCCCAGCGCCGTCGCCGCCAGCATCGCAAAGCTACAGGCGATGGTGGCGTCCTGGACGGCGTACAGGCGCGCGCCCCGCCGCCCGTAGCGCCCCGCGGATCGCTCCGGATCCGCGCAGAAGACCAGCGCCACAGGGGCCTCGCTGACGAACCACTGATCCAGAGCGGCCCGCGCCAGCGCCACCCGCACCGCCCGCTCCCGCGCCAGATAAATCTCGTAGGCTTGCAAGTTGCCCGCCGACGGCGCCAGATTGGCGGCCTTCAGGATCGCCTCCAGCTTTTCCTCTTCCACAGGCTCGGGCCGGTACATCCGCACCGAGCGTCGCGCTTCGATCAGTTCGAAGAAATCCATCCTCCGGCGGCCTCCTTACTCAGACTGCCACACCCCTTCGATCCGGCGCCGGCACCAGGGACAGCGGCTCTGGCGCACGTCGTTGCGGATCATCGCCAGGCCCGAGCGCACGATCAACGCCGCGCCGCAGCGGGGACAGTAAGTGTTCTGCGCCCGGTGGCCCCTCAGGTTCCCGATGTATACGAAGTGCAGCCCCGCCTCCCGCCCGATCCGCCAGGCGCGCTCCAGGGTCGCGGCCGGCGTGGGCGGCGCCGTAAACCGCCAGGCCGGGCAGTAGGCGTTGACGTGCCAGGGCGTGTCCCGGCCCAGCTCGGCCGCGATGCGCTGCGCGATCCCTTCCAGCACTTCCGGCTGGTCGTTGACTCCCGGGATGACCAGCGTCGTCAGTTCCAGATGAATGCCGCAGATGCGCGCCAGGCGGCAGTTGGCCCAGATCTTCTCAGCCTCCACCAGCTTGCAGTGCTTGCGCAGCGCCTCGGCGTCCCCTTTGATATCCACGTTCATGGCGTGGAGGCCGGCGTCGGCCAGCAGCTTCAAGGCCTCCGGCGTCATGTAGCCGTTGGTGACGAACGTATTGTAATAGCCGCGGGCCCCGGCCAGCCGGAACACCTCCAGCGACCACTCCAGCGACAGCGTAGGTTCGTTGAAGGAGATCGAGGTGCCCTGGCAGTCAGCTTCCTCTACCTGGCGGACGAACTGCTCGGGCGCAAGGTAGTCGCCCGAGGCCGGCGGGGGTCGCTTGCTGATCTCCCAGTTCTGGCACCACGGGCAGCCGAAGTTGCACGACCAGCCCCCGGCGGTCAAGTTCCGCGTGCCGGGATAAAAGTGGTAGAAAGGCTTCTTCTCGATGGGATTGGCAGCCAGCGAAGAGACCGCCCCGTAGGCCAGGGTCACCAGCCTGCCCCCCACGTTGCGCCGTGTGCGGCACCAGCCCACGCCCCCGTCCACCAGCACGCAGCGGCGCTCGCACGTCAGGCAGCGAACTTTATTGCCTTCCTGCTGCTGGAGCAGAGCCTCGCGCACGAAGGGGCTGGAATCGTCCGGCATCGCGCGCAAGGCCGCGCCCACGGCAGTCTCACCCCTGTCGGCCGAGTATAATACCGGCGGATGCTGCGCGGCGCCCCGCCCCAGTGCGAGCCGGCTTTCTGCCGTCTGTGCGGGCGCGGCGGCCGGACCCTCAGCCGCGCGCTGGCTGTGTGCGCGGATTGCATCCGCGGGCGTCCGAGCGAAGCCCTGCCGCTCGCTGAGGCGGCTCATGCCCAGGCGCGCCGGGCTTTCGATCTGCCGCCTGCACCGGCCGATGACCCCGGCGGGCGGGAGTGCCCCCTCTGCGCCCGGCGCTGCCGCATCGGCCCGGCAGGCCGCGGCTACTGCGGGCTGCGCACGGTCCAAGGCGGGCGCCTCGTCCACCTGGCGGGCACGCCCGAGCGCGGCCTGCTCCAGTGGTACCGCGATCCCCTCCCCACCAACTGCGTGGCCGACTGGGTCTGCGCCGGCAGCAGCCGGCGCGGTTTCCACAACCTGGCGGTCTTCTATGAGAGCTGCACGCTGGATTGCCTGTTCTGCCAGAACTGGCATTACCGCCGCGCCCGGCCTGAGCAGGGCGGCCTGCTGTCTGCCGCCGAGCTGGCCGCGGCCGCCGATTCGCGCACTTACTGCGTCTGCTTCTTCGGCGGCGACCCCGCTTCCCAGATGCCCCATGCCCTGGCCGCCGCCCGCCTACTGGCCCGTCAAGGCGTGGCGGTCTGCTGGGAGACCGCCGGCGCCGGCCATCCCAAGCTGCTCGATCAGGCGCTGGCTTTATCGCTGGAATCGGGCGGCTGCCTGAAGTTCGATTTGAAGGCTTTCGACGAGAACCTGCACCGCGCCCTCACCGGCGCTTCCAACCGCGCCACCCTGGAGAACTTCCGGCGCGCCGCCCGGCGCTTTCGCGAGCGCCCCTCGCCGCCCCCTCTGCTGGCCAGCACGCTGCTGGTTCCCGGCTACGTGGACGCCCGCGAGGTGAGCCGCATCGCGGCCTTCATCGCCGCCCTGGACCCGGACATCCCCTACGCCCTGCTGGCCTTCGCGCCCCAGTTCGCTATGGCCGACCTGCCGCCCACCTCGCTGCTCCATGCCCGGCAAGCCGAGGCGGCCGCCCGCGCGGCGGGTCTGCGCCGGGTGCGCATCGGCAACCGCCACCTGCTCGGCTGCGATTATTGAGCCGCGCGGCCGGTCGCGTCCAGGGGGCCATACGCCCCCTGGGCTTCACGATTCCTCGTCCCTCGACTCGATCTCTCCCAGCGCCCTCGCGGCCGCCTCTCGAGTTTCCGCTTCGGGATGGCCGCCCGCCATCGCCCGCAGGGCGCGCACCGCCTCGGGATCGCATTCCGCCACCGGCGGCCCCACTCGGCCCAGCGCCCAGATCACCCCTCGCAGGATCGGGCCGGTCTGTGCCAGCGCTTCCTGATGCGCCAGCGAGCAAAGCAGGGGCAAGAATTCGTCTTGGAGCCCAGGCCGCATCGCCAGCATTTCGCCGATGGCCTCCGGCAAACCCAAGGGGACGGCGCCCGATTCCGGATTGAGCGACCAGAAGTAGCGCCGCAGCAGCTCGCTCGCCCGTTCGTCGCCCAGCAAGTCGGGCCGGGCGGCCAGCGCGCCCAAGGCTTGCACCGCCCGCCATTTCTCCTCGGGCGCCGCACTGTAAAGCTGCCCGCTCAACCGGCGCAGCAGGCGCGAAATCCCTCCCGCCTGGCCTATGAGCGCCTCCAGCTCGTGCGGTTCCATCCCGCCTGCTACTCACCCTACACGCATCCGCCCTCGCCCGGCAACCCGGCCCCGGCGGCGGCCCGGGCCGGCAGGCGTCTGCACCTCGAGCTTCCATGCTCCTTCGAGCAAGGCCGATTCCAGCGGCAACAGGGTATTGATCGGGGAGGGTGAAACGAAATAAAGCGGGGCCGGATAGCCGGGCCGTCCGGGCTCGGCCGGGGTGACCGCCGCCGAGACGCCCGCCAGGGCCGCGGGCAGGGGAAGCCCCGAAGCCGCCGCGGTTGCGGAAGCAAAGCGCTCACCGAAGACGCTCACGATGGCGCCCGGGGCCAACCGGGCCGAGTAGTCGGCAGCGTTGACGACGCCTTCGGAGGTTATGGCCGGGCCCTCTGGGGTGGGCTGCGGCGTGACCTCGCAGGGACGGTTCAAAACCTCCCACACCAGCCAATATCTGCCCGTCGCCTTTTCCCGGTCGGCCACCGCAACCGTATGCATGCCGGTGTTCTGGAGCACGACCGGCGCCACCTCCGACGTGTAAAGATGATTGCCCCACGGCCCGTATAACAGAAAGTAAGGCATGAAGGGGTTCTCCGCCGTCGGTTCCGAGAAGGGTTCTTACCAGTCAGCGGCCTCAGCCTGCCCCCATTAATGACCGAGAGCCCTTGCTATGGGAACCGGCCGCAGCCGCCATGATGGTCGGGGCGAGTGGATTTGAACCACCGGCCTCCTGGTCCCGAACCAGGCGCTCTAACCAGGCTGAGCCACGCCCCGATTCTTTTCTCAGTGTAACCGCTTGGCGACAGGCTGGCAAGCCCGGCAGGCCGCGGCCCGGCGCCTCAGGCCGAAGCGGCCGCGCTGCGGTAAAGCTGGGCTCGAATCAGGTGCACGATATCGGCCCCCAGGAACGGCTTGCGCAGCAGAGGAAAATCGTACTCCTCGCAGACCGCCTCCTCCTCCGGGGCGAGCTGTGCGCCGGTCATGATGATGATGGCCGCCTTGCTGCCCCGCCGGCGCAGATCCACGCCCAGTTCGATGCCGCTGCCGTCCGGCAGCAGGTAGTCCAGCAAGGCGGCGTCGGGCATCTCGCGGGTGATGGCCTGCTGAGCGCGCTCGGCCGACTCGGCGGTGAGCACGCGCCATCCGGCCTGAGCCATGAGCCGCTCCAGATAGCGCAGCAGGTCCCGGTTGTCGTCCACCAGCAGGACGCAGGGATGCTCGGGAGCGGCCGGAGCCTCGCCCGCCAGCGCCTGGATTCGGAGGCTCTCGCCGTCCTGGCCGAGCTCGACCCGCACCCGTGCGCCGGGCTCGATCTTGCCCGCCGCCACCAGAGCGGCCAGCGGCTGCGTCAGGTGCCGGTGGATGGTGCGCTTGAGCTCGCGCGCGCCGTACTCCGGGCTGGTGCCCTTTCGGAGCAGGAACTCGCGGCTCTCCGGCGTCACTTCGATCTGGAAGCAGCGCTCTCCCAGCCGGGTGTTGACGTGCCGCTGCAACTCGCCGATTTGCTGATCCAGAATGGCGGCCAGCGATTCGGCGTCCAGCGGCTGGTAGGTGATGATGGCGTCAATGCGATTGATGAATTCCGGCGAGAACCGCCGGCGCACGGCGCCCAGTCCGATCGCCTCCAGCTTGCTGGTCAGATCCGGCCGCTCGCCGGCCACGGCGGACTGAAAGCCGAAGTCCGGCCGGATCTCCTTCATCATCTCGCGGGCTCCCAGATTGCTGGTGAGAAAGATGAGGCTGTTCTCGAAGTTCACCGAGGTGTTGTCGCCCAGCCGCAGGAGGCCGCGGTCCAGGATGCCCAGCAGCAAACGCGTCAGCGAGGGCGCCGCCTTCTCGATTTCATCGAAGAGCACGATGGCCAGGTTGGAGCGGTCGCTGGTGACCGCGTTCAGCTTCTGCTGCGTCAGCATGGGCGTCGTCTCGCGGTGCCCCAGATAGCCCGGCGGCGCCCCGATCAGCTTGGCGACCTCGTGCTCCATCTGGTACTCGCCGCAGTCAATCTTCAGCACGTTCTTCTCGCTGCCGTGCAGCACCTCGGCCAGCGCCTCCACGGTCCGCGTCTTGCCCGTGCCGGTCGGACCGAGCAGCAGGAACACGCCCACCGGCCGGCCCTCCGGCGCCAGTCCCGCCTGGAACATCTGGATGTAAGGCACGATGTAGTGCATGGCGGCCGGCTGGCCCACGATCTTCTGGGATAGCAACGTCACCAGATCGGGCGCGGGTTCCGCGGCGGGCTTTCTGGGCTTCCCCGAACTGCTGGAGGCCTTCATCGCTGCTAGCTCCCCCTCGGCCGCATTATATCGGCGGCCCTGCGGCCACCCCCCGGCTCGGCGGCGCGAGACCGCACCCTCAAGCCTGCCTCTGTCTACAATTATCCGTGAAAAATGAACGGATTGCATCCGCGATGCGCGCGCTCGCCCGGCCGTCCCCGTACGGGTTGTGAACGCGCGCCATGCGCTCGTACTCCAGCCGGTCCTCCAGCAGCCGCACCGCCTCGGTAACGATCCGCTCGGTGTCGGTTCCCACCAGCTTCACCGTGCCCGCCTCCACCGCCTCCGGCCGCTCGGTCTTCTCCCGCAGCACCAGGACCGGCTTGCCCAGCGAGGGTCCTTCCTCTTGGATTCCGCCGGAGTCGGTGAGCAACAGCCACGCCCGCCGCATCAAATCCACGAAGGGCACGTACTGCAACGGCTCGATGAGCGCAATATTGGGCCGCCCCGCCAGCCACTGGCGCACCGGCGCCTCCACGTTCGGGTTCGGATGCACCGGGTAGACGATCTGCACGTCCTCGCGCTCGGCCAGCCGGGTCAGCGCGGCGCAGATCCGCCGCAGGCCCGCGCCGAAACTCTCGCGCCGATGGGCCGTCACCAGGATGAGCTTGCGCCGCGGGTCCAGCTCCGGCCATGCCCGGCCGCGCAGCGCGCCCTCCTCCAGCCGGTCGCGCACCCAGAGCACGGCGTCAATACCCGGATTGCCCGTCACCACGATCGCCTCGGGCGGCACTCCTTCGGCGCGCAGGTTCCCGGCCGCCCATCGCGTAGCCGCGAAATGCAGCGTGGCCAGCCGGGCGGTGAGCACCCGGTTCATCTCTTCGGGAAAGGGCTGCCGGCGATCCCAGGTGCGCAAGCCCGCCTCCACGTGCCCGACCGGGATCTGTTCGTAGAAAGCCGCCAGCGCCCCGCAGAGCGTGGTCGTCGTGTCCCCTTGCACCAGCACAATGTCCGGCCGCAGCTCGCGCAACACGCTCTCCAGAGCGCCCACGATCCGGGCCGTGCTCCGGGCCAGCGACTGCCCCGGCTGCATCAAGTCCAAATCGTAATCCGGCTGCAATCCGAAGCCTTCCAGCGCCTGATCCAACAGCGTCCGGTGCTGCGCCGTGGCGCACAAGCGCACCTGGAACTCTTCGCGGCGCGCCAGCTCCCTGGCCACGGGAAAGAGCTTGATGGCTTCCGGACGAGTACCGAAAACCAGCAGTGCGCGGATGGGGCGGTTCTGCACGCTGCCTTTCTTCGCGGCCGGCGGCTGGCGCCGCTCCGCCGGCCGGCGCAGCTTGGAGGATGAACCCCCGCCGCCGGTTACTTGTGACGGTAGGTGATGCGGCCCTTGGTCAGATCGTAGGGCGAAAGCTCCAGCGTCACCCGGTCGCCGGCCAGCACGCGGATGCGGTTCCGCCGCAGCTTGCCCGCCAGGTGAGCCAGCACCGTGCGATCCTGATCCAACTGCACGCTGAACAAGCCACTGGGAAACTTCTCAATGACCGTTCCTTGAACCTCGATGCAATCCTCTTTGCTCATCGTCCTCCTAGACCGGTATTGCGAAGGCGCGCCCCCTAACAGGCAACCGCCCGAAGTTCAGCATAGAAAATGCCCCTGGGCAAATCAACCCCGTCCCGCCGCCGGGGCACAACCCGCCCGGTCGCCTCGATTATAGCAGCCCGCAGAGAGCCGGGCCCTCACCCAGGCGGCCGGCCTAAGGCGTTTGCCTGATCAGGCTCCCCTCGGCTCCGGCCGATACCCTTGCTAGCCGGGCTGCGATGATCTCTCTGAAGAAAAGCCTCGACCAAATCGAGCATCGCGAACGCCTTTTTCAGATCTCCCTGCAAGCCTACCTCGCCGCCCTGACCAGCCTCGAGCGACACGCTCTTGCCCCCGAGCAGGCCGAGACCCGCGCCTACCAACAGCGACTCGGCGCCCTGCGGCGCCGCCTCGCCGCCGAGCCCACGCCGGAGAATCTTCAAGCCGGCCCGCAGATCCTGGACGGGGAATTGCGCGCTTACAAGGAACGCCTCGAGGGCGCTTTCGCACAACAACGCCGCGAGGTGCAGGAGATCCTGGCCGCCCTGGCCGAGGCCGCCGCCGCCCTGGACCGCCAGAACAGCAGCTACACGGGGAACCTTCGCGGCTTCACCCGGCAATTGGAGGCCGTCTCCCGCCTGGAGGACCTTTCGGAGATCCGCCGGCGGCTCACGGTGCAAGTGGCCCAGATGAAATCGTCGCTCGAGCGCATCTCGCGCGAGCATGAGGAGTCCTTGAAGCAACTGCGGCGCGAACTGGAGAGCTTCCAGTCCCGCCTGGAGCACGCCGAGCAACTCGCCTCCACCGACAGCCTCACCGGCCTGGCCAACCGCCGCGAGGCCGAGCGCAAGCTCAGCGAGTTCATCCGCTCGGGACAAGAATTCTGCGTCATGTTCCTCGATCTGGACCAGTTCAAGCACGTCAACGACCGCTACGGCCATCACGTGGGCGACCAGGTGTTGACCCTCTTCGCCCGGCGCTTGCGCGAGCAGTTCCGCCGCTCCGACGTCGTCGGCCGCTGGGGCGGCGACGAGTTCATCGCTATCCTGGCCTGCCCGTTGGAGGCCGCCATGCAAAAGGCCAAAGAAGTCAGCGAGCAGGTCAGCGGCTGGTACACCGTGAATGCCGGCGGCAAGAGCCTGCGCGTTCTGATCCGGGCTTCGGTCGGGGTGGCGGAGTACCGAGCGGGGGAAAGCCTCGAGCAGTTGTACGCGCGGGCCGACGAGCTGCTGTACGCCGACAAGGCCTTGCGGGTGGCGACCTGAGGAACAACCCTGGTAGGGACGGGCAGATTCGAACTGCCGGCCTGCCGCTTAGGAGGCGGCCGCTCTATCCATCTGAGCTACGTCCCCGAGCCTCTCCCATTGTAACCCCTCGAACAGCCTCCTCCCCCGCCGCCAAGCTTGGCTTGCCCGGCCGCCGCCGCGTGGGCCAAACTGGGTTCGATGGCCGAGTTCTGCACCTGCGGGGCGCAACTGGTCCCGGGGGCTCGCTTCTGCCACAAATGCGGGCGCCCCGTGGGGCAGACCCCGGAGCTCGCCGAACCCGAGACGCCTCCGCCCGGTCCTGCGACGCCGCCTTGGGCGCCTCCCCCGCCGGCGGCCGAGATCGGCTTTCACAACCGCACGGCGGTGCGCATCGGCCTGCTGGTGGCCGCCCTGGCGCTGGCCCTGAGTTCGATTCCCGTATCCCCTTTGCTGCCCTTGGCGGTCATGCTCGGGGCGGGCGCCCTCTCGGTCTACCTTTACAACCGGCGCACGGGCCAGTCGCTTTCGGTCCGCGCGGGCCTGCGGCTGGGTTGGATGACCGGGCTGTTCGGCTTCCTGATCAGCATGGTGCTGATGACGATTGCGCTGGCGCTGATCTCGAGCCAGGGCGAAGCCTTCGGCCGCGCCTTGCGCGAGCAGTCCGGGCTCTCGGAGGAAATGATCGAGCGGGTCCTGGAGATCCTAGGCAGCCCCGCCGAACTTCTGCTCTCGCTGGCGCTGGGTTTTCTGACCTTCTCGCTGGCCGCCGCGGCCGGGGGCGCGCTGGGAGCGCGCGTGTTCGGCAAGCATTGACGCTCGTTCCCGCGGACTGGAGAGCTTGACCAGCGCCACGCCCGCGAAGATGATCAGCATGGCCGCCGCCTCCCGCAGGCCGAACGGCTCGCGGTAGAACAGCCGGCCCAGCGCCACCGCCACCACCGGGTTGACGTAGGAATAAATCGAGACCAGGGCCACCGGCAGGCGCCGGAGGGCGTAAATGTAAGCGCTGTAGCCTATGATCGAGCCGAACACCACCAGGTACGCCATGGCCGCCACGCCCCGCGGGCTCCACTGGATCGCACGCCCCCCAAACAGCGCCGCCAGGGGCGCGATGCTCAAGCCGGCGGCGAGCTGCTGCAAGGCGCTGGCCGCCAGCGGGTGGACGCGGCCGGTGTGCCGGCGCTGGTAAATCGAGCCGAAGGACCAGGAGGCGCAACCGAGCTGAAGCAACAAGAAGCCCTGAAGCAGGCCGCGGTTCGGCGAGGCGCCTGTGACGCCGGGACCCACCAGCAGGGCGGCTCCCGCCGAGCCGACCAGCATCCCCGCTACGGTGGGCCCGCGCAGCCGCTCGCCGCCGGGCATGAGCGCCTCCACGCCCGCCATCCAGAAGGGGGACACCGTGAGGATCAGCGCCGCCAGCCCGCTGGGGATCCACAATTCAGCGAAGGAAAGGCAGCAATTGGCTACGCCCAGAATCAGCCAGCCGGTTACGACCGAAACCGCCAGCCGGCGTCCTCGCGGCATGGGCGCCCCGGCGGCCAGCGCTCCCGCCAGCAGCAGCCCCCCTGAGAGGGTGAAGCGCACGCTCACCAGCAGCAAGGGCGGGAACGACTCCAGGGCCATGCGAATGCCCAGGTAGGTCGTCCCCCACAGGAAGCAAACCGCAACCAGCGACAGGTAGGCCAGCAACAGCGGATGACGGCGCAACTCTCAGCTTAGCATCCGCGCGGGCCCGACAGGCCGAGTTCTCCCCGCGCGCCCCAAGGCGCTAACCGGCTGCGATCCCTGACGGGCGTTCGCACACTGTCTGCTGGCCCAAACCGCTGCCGAGCGGCAGCGAAGGCTGCACCCTGACATGCCCAGGTAGATCCTGACCCAGGATCTGCCTGGGGGAAGGCAGCTCTTGGGCTGAGAGAGACGACAGTAACACAGGCGGGAGGGCAAAGACTTCGGGATGCACCCAAGGTGCGCGCTCGGCCCGGAGCT
>Ga0209018_1000130_pt1 | contig 68877 bp, 47 predicted proteins | sample YNPBryBLVA2012_FD_185814 | JGI IMG/M metagenome (GOLD analysis project Ga0209018, IMG submission 185814) | Anoxygenic and chlorotrophic microbial mat microbial communities from Yellowstone National Park, USA - YNP Bryant BLVA 2012 (SPAdes)... ...
GCCCGTCTTTCGTGCGCGTAAATTGCAGGTCGTCCATGGTCCGTACCCCCTGTCCAGTTGTAGTTTATACTGGTCCAGTTTTCAACTGGGGCACGCCAGGAGATGCCGCGGGACGCGCCGCGACCATTGTGGTGAGTTCATGAACAGCAACGACACCGTCGCGCTGGAACGGTACGCATAGGCAAGACCATTGTCCAGAGAATCCCACGTGTAGACCCCCTGCGTGGACTCGATGATCTCCCAGTCGACCGTCAGCCGGTAGCAGGAAGTGCCCAACGCCGCCGTCAGTGCGCCGACTTCCGGCGCGTCGTCCCAGCTGTTGATGCCGTAGGGGGTCGGGGGGATCCGCGAGCGCACCGGCCGCAACGGCACCGGCGGCGGTGCTGCGGTCATGGGAGCGGGCGCCTGCCCATCCGGCCGGCGCAGCCACTCGAACGCACCGAAATCGCTGCGCGTGTACACGGCCACCGGAGTGGGCAGCGGCGTGCCGTCGGGAGTGCAGAACGTCGCACCGTTGTAGAGGACGCCGTGGTTCGCGAACCGCGATGCGTCAGCGAGGCGCAACCGATCCTGGTCGTCGCAGTGCCACAGGCCGACGGTGTGACGATCCACCTTCACAAACCGCCGCTGCGGCGTGAACGTTCTCCCGTACCGCGCGGTGCGCGAGACGCGCAATTCGTCGATCATTCCCCAGGTAGAGACGGAACCGATGATCGCACGCAGGTCGGCGGACGCGGGCAGGCGCAGACCGGCGCCTGTCCAGACACGACGGCCGTTGATGTAGATCGCACCCATACCGCTGCGACCGTCAATCTGCGCGGCGACGTGTGTCCAGCGGTCGTCCGCCGGCATCCGGGTCGCCTCGGAAGCACCCATCATCTGAAATGCGGGGGTGATGCACAACAGGCACACCTGCCCGTGGTTAATGAAAAAGAGGTATCCACCGACCGCCCAGGCGTACCGCGACAAGATCATCTGATTGGCGCCGGTGGAGAGGCGCACCCATGCCTCAACGGTGAGTCCGGGAGCATTGCCTGCGTGGATGTCGAGCGATCGGCCGCGGCCGCAGTCCACCCAGTCGTCCTCACCGTCGAACAGTACCGCGGTATCGAAACCGCACCACGCAGCACCAGTCCAGAACACCGCCGACAGCACCAGAACACCGATCGCCTTCATACTCCTTCTCCCCACGCCGCCATGTTCCTGATGGCGGGTGTCTGTGTGAAAGTGCCTGTTTACCGCCGCCCCGGCAGACGGAGTGTCCGCGTTCCTCCCTGCCAGCGCACACGGACGGTCAGCGGGATATTGGACGATGCACGAATGCACGGAGATTCCTGCGCACTCCGCCGGCGGGCGCAATAGAGGGAAACCAGGCCCTTCGTCCCGAACGGGTACCGCTCCACCCCGTGGGCATCCGTCAGGCGCAGGTCCCACATGAGCAGGTTCGCCGGTACATCTGCGCGGATTCCGAACACGCATTCCAGGAGGACCGCGATCGGCACGACCCCCGTCCACCCCACGAAATCCGGCTTGGCGGGATTCCCCGGCTTGGCACGTTCTGGAGCGTAGTTCTCCCAGAGAGTGCCGGTGTTCCGGTACACGGCGACGACCTGGTCCAGGTGGTTCCGTGCGATGTCGTGCGCCACGCGGTGTTCGCCGGCGGCGGTCAGTCCCCGCAGAACCATGTAGGTGGTGCTCGGCCAGACGCCTCCCAGCCAGTAACCGCCGTCGCCGCGATACGCGGGATGATCCGCGGGCAGGGATGGCACCCGGTGCGGCCGGTTGAAACTGCGGGGATCCTCCAAGTGAGCGATGAACGGAACCGTGCGTCGCCGCGGAACCGCTCCGGCGAGCAGCGTCCAGTAGGCACCGACGGTTTTGAGTCTCGTGAGCGCGCCGGATGCGGTCCGGTCATAGTAGAAACGATCGCCATCGTGCCACATCAGCCCGTTGATGTACCGTACCGCCTGACGTGCTCTGTGCTCCAGGGCCGCCGCCGTCGCGTGGTCGCCGAGGGTGGACGCCATGCAGCACAGATTCCGCGCTGCGAAAGCGTGCTGGGCGGTGGCGTCGATCCATGAGAGGTGTCCGTGGCTCTTCCACGGATTAAACCGTGGATCCGAGGAACGCGGTTGGTTGTCCATGCCGCTGCCGTAGCCGTTGGTGAAACAACTCCCGTCGGGCCAGGTACGGTATGTGTCGAACCAGCGGAACAACGCGAGCACGACCGGGTACACCCGCTGCAGCCGGGCGCGGTTGCCGGTCCAGCGGTAGTGTTCCCATTCGCTCCACGGAAAGAGGTTCGGCCCGGTGCTGGAGGGGTCGTACTTCTCGAACAGGTCGTTGCCGGTCGCCTCGTCTATCTCGCGGCAGATGTAGCCGTCGGCGTGCTGCTTCGCGTAAAAGTTGTCCAGCGTCCGCTGAAAGTCGAACGCCCGGATGCCGTACCGCCCGAAGAAGAGCATGAACACGGAATCCCACATGAATATGTGGCCGTTGAACGCGGTGTCGATGTACGGCGTGATGAACCCGTTGCGACGGGTCGGCACACGGAGATGCCGGAACGCGAGTTCCCACGCCTTCCAGTAGCAGGAGATAACGTCCGGACGGGCATCCCACCGCGGCTCAGGCAGCAGGTGGCGGACCGCGGAGAACCCAGGAACCCGCCCGCCGGAAGGCCGCCGGCCGATGAAGGTGTTCTCCTGCACGTACGGATCCGCTACGGTGGTGTCGGGTCGCATGACCGTCATACAACCGACCTCCCCGGTGCGGTGTGCACCTACCGTTCAGGATGCTGGATCCCGGCGGCTCTCCCACCCACCGGCCGCCACTGGCCGGCGCCGAACAGCCGCGGTGCGACGGCTTTGCGCAGCTCCTCCACGCCCAGGGCCGTCACACCCGGCAGGAGCGCCCAGAGCCACTCGGAAAGGGTCAACGGCTTGGTGTGGAACACCGCATTGGCTGCGGGCAGGTACACCACCATGAGCTGCATGCCGATACCGATCACCATGCACAGGAACAGCCACCGGTTGCGCAGCACTCCCAGCGCGAATACCCCCTTTTCCGGCGAACGCGCCTGGAAGGCAAACAGCCACTCAAAGATGATGATGCCGGTGAACACCACCGTCTGGCGCATGGTGTGCACGGTCGCAGGATCCGCCGCCGACGGCAGCGGCGCGTGGTGGAAGATCCAGGTGACCGGCACTCCCATGAGGATCCCGACGGTGATGATCCGCGTCAGCATGCCGGGGTACAGCAGCCCAACCGCCGGATGGCGGGGCGGATACGTCAGCTCATCTCCGATGCCCGGTTCCAGACCGAGCGGAATGGCGACCAGTGCACCGGTGACCAGATTGACCCACAGAATCTGAATGGGCTCCAGCGGCGACTCGCCGTAAAAAAAGACGCTCAGGAACAGGGTCAGCAGCTCCCCGGCGCAGGTCATCAGGAGAAAGAAGGTCGCGCTGCGCAACCGGTTGAACACGATCCTCCCCTCTTCCACCGCCGCGACGATGGAAGCGAAGTTGTCGTCGGTGAGCACCATGTCGGCCGCCTCTTTGGCGACATCGGTGCCCGTGATCCCCATCGCAACGCCGATGCTTGCCGCTTCCAGCGCCGGGGCATCGTTGACCCCGTCGCCGGTCATAGCCACGATGTGACCTTCGCTCTTGAACGCGTTGACGATGCGCAGCTTGTGCAGCGGTTCGATCCGGGCGAACACCGTGCGCGTCCGGCAGGTCTCGCGCAGCTGCCGGTCGTTCATGGCCTCCAACTCGCGGCCGGTGACCGCGGTATCCTCCGGCCCGCAGATGCCCAGCTGCGCCGCGATGGCGGCGGCTGTCACCGGATTGTCCCCGGTGATCATGACGACGCGGATGCCGGCGCTGCGGCACTGCTGTACGGCACGACGGGCCTCTTCGCGGGGAGGATCTATCATGCCCGTCAAGCCCAGGAACGTCAGCTTCCCCGCGAACGATGTTTCCGTGAGGTTCACCGCTTCCGTTTCGGTGACCGGCGCGCAGGCGACCGCCAGCACCCGCATCGCCCGCCGTCCCATGGAAGTATTCGCCTGGAGCACCAAATCGCGGGTGCGCTCATCCAGCGGCACATCGCCGGCCGGCGTGCGCAGGGCGCCGCACAGGGTCAGAAGTTTTTCCACCGATCCCTTGACGTACACGACGGTCCGGTCTCCGATGCGGTGGGCGGTGGCCATGAACCGCCGCTCGCTCTCGAACGGCATCTCGCCGACACGTGGGGCCTGTTCCCGGAGATGTCCCACATCGATGCCCGCCTTAGCCGTCGCGACCACCAGCGCCCCCTCGGTGGGATCGCCCACGATCTCCCATCCGGAGCCGCCCCGGCGCTGTGCGGCGTCGTTGCACAGCACGACGCCCCGCAGCAGCTCGGCGGTGACGGGATCCGACATTGGATCCGCCGGTACCCCCTCGCGCTCGAATGTCCCGGACGGATCGTATCCGCCGCCGGTCAGTGCGTAGGTGGCACCCGACGTCCACACCTCGCGGACGGTCATTTGATTGAGGGTGAGAGTGCCGGTCTTGTCCGAGCAGATTACCGTGGCGGTGCCCAACGTCTCCACCGCGGTGAGCTTGCGGATCAGCACGTTGCGCTTTGCCATGCGGTTGACGCAGATAGCCAACACCACGGTGACCGCGGCGGGCAGCCCTTCGGGGATCGCGGCGACGGAAGCAGCCACAGCGAGCAGCAGCACGTCCACCCAGGGCATGCCCTTCGTGAACGCGACCGCGCCCAGCGCCAGGCACGCCCCGCCGACCACCCACAGGATCGCTCTGCCCAGCTTCTCAATGCTGCGCTGCAGCGGGGTGACGTCCTTGACCGCGGTGTTGATGGCGCCTGCGATGCGCCCGATCTCGGTTCCCATGCCGGTCGCACACACCACCGCCACACCCCTCCCGTGGCTGACGGCTGTCCCCATGAACACCATGTTAATCCGGTCGTGCAGCGGTGCATCAGGCGCGACCACCTGTACCGTTTTCTTCACCGGCAGGGATTCCCCGGTGAACGTGGACTCATTGACGCGCAGTTCCACCGCCTCCACCAGGCGCGCATCGGCGCCGATGCGGTCCCCGGCTTCCAGCAGCAGAATGTCGCCGGGCACCAGCTCGGCGGCCTCCACCACCGCCGGCACACCGCCCCGGCGCACTTTGGAACGCGGCGCACTCAGCTCCAACAGCGCGGCCATCGCCTGCCGGGCTTTCAGCTCCTGAATGAACCCGATGAGCGCCATGAACACCAGCACCGCGACGATGACCCCTGCATCCGCCGGACCCTTGAACACCGCCTTGACCACCGCGGCGCCGATGAGCAGGTACACCAGCGGGTTGGCGAACTGGTGGGCGAGGAGCACGTACCAAGGTTCCCGCTCCTTGGCCTGCAGAACGTTGCGGCCGTACTGCGTGAGCCGTCTGCGCGCCTCTTCCGCCGACAAACCCTCACGCGTCGTGCCCAACGCTGCGAACACCTGCTGCGAATCCAGAGACCAGGACCGTTCAACCGTCATCTCTCACTTCAATCGTTCGCCGGAAAATGTCGTTCACTTTCGAGACATATGGTCAGTGCCGTTCACCGTCACGCGCTGCTCACGTCCGACATCGGCGCACCTGCCGACCCGCACGCCGCGACGGAAACACCGCGCTACAGCCCCTCCACCGGCATCTCCCGAGGGTGCTCCACCTCGTACTCAATGGTTATCTCCGCCTTCTGTTTCGGCTGGAGATCCAGTTCCCACTTCCACACCCCCTTGCGATCCTGCCAGTCCTTCACCGTCGGCTCGCGGCTGGTCCTGACATTCCGCACCTTGATCCGGTCATCCTGAGACACCGGCAGGGCCTCGTACACATTGACGCGCGCCGCACGGGGTTTGTAATGCTCCAGCGTCAGTTTCCAGATGAAGGCGGTTTTTTTAGTCGGCGATGCGATCCCCCCGATGAGCGTCTGGTCTACTTTCCGGGACACGAGATCGCGCTTCACCTTCACTCCTTCGTCAATCCCCAGGGAGAGGTCAAACGTCTCACCCGGAGCGACCGTGTCTATGCCCGACTCACCGAGGTAGTCCCCGTCAACGAACACGTTGACACGTCCCGGCAGGAGGGGTGACTCCCGGCTGTTCTCCACGCGGGCGCCCAGGTAGGCGTACGCCGCCGCCCGGGGGAATGTGGAGTATTCGTATGTCGCCGCCAGTGTCTGCGCCATGACCGGCAGGCGCTCTTCGGATCCGTCGGAGCGCACGGTCACCGGCCGCGCCACGGCGTACGTGACCGACAGGCCGCCCGCCTGCGCCTCGGCGTACACCGTCTCGGCGGCCTGGGGCGCACCACCGACTTCCGCTTCGTCCGTGAACGCCGCCAGCGGCGCCGCGGCCCCCGCATCAGCCCGCATCATCTTCGCACGAGCCGGCAGCGGCCGGGGCTGCAGCGGCCGGAGGAACCACGGATCCACGGGTGGCATCCTGCCGCCCGCGGTGGGCTTGACGGTGGAGAACGTCAGGCGCACGTTGCGCCAGTCCTCGCCGGTTTTCTGCGCGACCACGCCATGGAGCGCCAGCTCCACCGCGCCCTTCGCGAAATCCGCCCGCGCATCGTACACCGGCCGCCACGACGCGCCGCCCGCCAGGTAGCCGATCTCAACGGTGACCGAACCGGATTGAACCGCTGACAGGGCGACCACCACCGACCGGCGCATCTTCTGCGCGGGCCCGGACACATCGGCGAGCTCCCGGCGCAGCGCTTCAACAGCTTTTCGCAGCTGGCGGATGCGCTGGTCCTGCGCCTGCACCGACGCGGCGTTCTGCCGCAGTTTTTCCCCGAGGAACTTCAGCGTCGCCTCAAGCTCCGCTGCCGACGGCATCCGCGTGACGAGATCCTTGGGAAGCTGTGTTCCCGCGAACAACCGGACGGAGTCCAAGTATGCCTTTTCGTCCGCGAGCGCGCGCTTGATCCCCTCCGCCTGGGCGATGTCGTCCTCCAGCTTCTGAATTTCGGCGGTCAGGGTCCGGACGCGCTCCGACAGCTCCTCCGTGAGAAACTCCCGTTGGGTTCGGGCTCCGTAGAGTTTGGTGCCCGCGGGTCCGGATGCGCTCACCTTAAGGGAGTTCTCATCCATGCCCGGAACCATGTCCGTGAACACAACGACATGTTCGCCCGGCTCCACGCGGACGGTCGCCGAACGCGTGACGAACGCGGCATCGGGGTACACCGTCACCGCGGTGATCCGGGAGTTTGCCGGGATCTCAGCAGCGACCAGCGCAGCGGTCGCGACGAACAGAACCGCCAGCGGGAAACCACCGAAGATCCTCGGAATCAGGTTGACACCACCGCTATGATTCATGAGCGCGCACCTCCCGTCAGTGTTTCAGATGTACCCTTGCGGAGTCCGGGGATTGATCACCGGCTCCCGGGCGAACTTCGCGTCATACAGCGCGATGCACCCGTTGGCCAGCGCCAGCGCGACAAGCCCCGCCGCTCCGGTGACTCCCACCGTCAGATCGGTCCCGCCGTTGAGGAGCAACGTCGCCAGACCGGCCGTGCCGTTGAGCGTGCCGTGGAAGATCGCGGCGGCGACCGTCGAGCAGGCTTTCGCACGGACATACATGATGACCGGCGACAGGAGCGTGCAGAAGGCGGTCATCATGAACACCCCAGCCACCGGATGTTCCGGGTAGTTGTGTCCCATGAGAATAAGCGGGGCATGCCACACGCCCCAGATGAGGCCGATGGCCAGCGACGCCCGCCAGAAACCGAGGGGCATGAGCTCGGTGTACAGGAATCCGCGCCAGCCCGACTCCTCGCCGAACGCCGCCAGCGCGTTGACGGTGGCGCCCGCGAGCAGCCCCGAGGTGATGACCAGCACGAACGGGTGCACCGCCATTGCGGACACCGACTCCCGCGCCGCCATGACCTCCTCCGCAGACAGGTGCCGCACCATAGCGTTGAAGATGCCGTCCATCTCCGGGGAGTACTCCACGCCAGGCAGCAGGAGCGCGATGCCGAACGCCCCCACGGCGAGCACCACCGGCAACAGCCAGCCGGTGAACCACCAGCCGGTGATGCCGAACCCGCACCCGATGTGCGGGAAGAACGGCGCCTTGCGCACCAGCACGCGGACCACCAGCGCCCCCACGAACGGCATCCACATGTACACCACGCCCACGACAGCGGTCGCTGGTGTGGCGCCCCACTCCCCGCCTGCCAGGCGGAACACCAGCGCCAGCAGCCAGCTTAACCCGAAGGTCACCCCGAGGAACAGACGCACGTCACGATTCATCCGATACCCCCTTCAGGCGCCGCGGACAACACGTAGACAGTGCCGCTCCGCGCACGTCAATGCCGACCACCACCGGGAAATCCTCCACGGCAAATACGCTGATGGCCTCAGTACCCAGATCCCTGAACGCGACGGTGCGCGCGGCACGCACGTGCCCGGCCAGCAGCGCGCCGCACCCGCCCCAGGTGATGAGGTAGACAGCGCGGTACTTCCTGCACAGCGCACGGACGGAATCACCGCGGTGTCCCTTGCCGACCATCACCCGGAATCCGAGCGCGAGCACCGGTTCAGTCAAGCCGTCCATGCGGTACGAAGAAGTCGGTCCGCAGGCGCCGACGGGCATGTCTGCTTTCGCGGGGGTCGGCGCACAGTAGTACACACCGGCGCCGCTCAGGTCGCGCCCCCCGAGCTCTCCGAACGTTCCCGCCGCGATGCGGCGGTGCGCCTGGTCCCGGAACACGTACAGCTCCCCGGACAGCAGGACGGTATCCCCGGGTGTCACGCGGGAGAGAGCGCGAGGATCCCGTACGGGGAGAATGAGGCGGACGGTCTTCGTGCTCACAGCCGCACCATCCCCCGGCGCACCGAGTGGCACTGCAGGATGACGGTCACCGGCAGCGTGGCGATGTGGGTCGGCTCGTGCTCGATGAACACATCCATGGCGGAATGAACGCCGCCGAACGCCAGTGCACCGGCGCCGACGGCGTTGATCCGTTCACACAGGCGACGTTCCATGCGTGCGTAGAACGGATCGCGGGACCGTGCGCCGATGCGCCGGAAACACGCGCGCTTGGCGAGCCAGCCGCTGCGCTCAAAGCTGCCGCCGATGCCGACGCCGACGATCACCGGGGGGCAGGTGCGGCACAGCATCGGCGCGACGGTCCGGACGATGTGATCTTCGACGGCGGCGGGCGGCGTGGACGGGAGCAATGCGGCTGACGACGACATGTTTTCCGACCCGCCGCCGCGCACCAGGACCGAGAGTCGCACGGTGTCGCGCGGCGCCGGAGCGGACATGAGCACACACGCGTGCAGCGGACTGCTCCGGCGCAGGGGGTCCCGGACGCACGACACCCGCAGCTGTTCGCGCCGGTACACCTTTTCGACCGTCTGCGAACAGATTGCGTCCACATCGCCCGGCAACCGCACGTCCGGTCCTGACTCGATGAGGATGTGGGGGATGCCGGTATCCTGGCAGAGGGGGATGGATCGCTGGGCTGCCGCATCCGCGTTGCGCAGGATGGCGTCCAGCGCGGCGCGGGCGAGCGGCGCCCGTTCGACGCGAACGGCGTGCATCAGCCACCGCAGCACGTCAGCGGGCAGCCGATACTGTACACGCGTCAGCAGCGCGTCCAGCGTGCGGGCGAGTGCATCCGCACCGACCGCTCTCATGGCGACACCGCCGACCGCGGATCGCAGCCGATGTTCATTTTACCCCGGGCGATGGCGACGACCCCGGTGCGGACCAGCTCGCGGATGCCGTACGGCTTGAGCAGGTCCACGAAGGCGTTCAGCTTTTCCTCATCGCCGGTGATCTCCACGACGATGCTGTCTGCGGCCACGTCTACGATCTTGGAGCGGAACAGCTCCGCGATCTCGATGATCCCGGAGCGGTGCGCCTTGGGGGCGTTCACCTTGACCAGCATCAGGTCGCGTTCGACGTGCGGCGTCGCGCTGAACTCGTACACCTTGATGACGTCAATGAGCTTGTTGAGCTGTTTCTCCACCTGCTCCAGGATGCGCGCGTCGCCGCGCACGACGATGGTCACGCGCGAGGTCTGGGGATTGTCCGTCTCGCCGACGGCCAGCGAATCAATATTGTAGCCGCGCGCCGCGAACAGCGTCGTGATGCGCGCCAGGACGCCGGGCTTGTTGTACACGAGAGCCGATATGGTGTGTCGCTGTTGCGTGTTCATGTCATGTCGCTCCCCGGCCGCACGGGCCGTCAGGCCAGACCCCGGATGATTTCGTTGAGGGCGGCGCCGGCGGGCACCATCGGCAGCACGCACTCCTCGTCCTCCACGATGAAATCCACGACCACCGGCCGTCCCTTCACCGCGAACGCCTTTTTGAGCGCCGGCACCACATCCCGTTTTTCCGAGACGCGCATCCCGACGGCACCGTACGCTTCCGCCAGCTTCACGAAATCCGGTACCGGGGCGCACTTCGGGTCGTGGGAGTGCGACGGCAGAAGCACCGCGGAGTAGTTGCGCCCGTAGAACATCTGCTGCCACTGGCGCACCATGCCGAGACACGAGTTGTTGATGATACAGACGACCAGGTTGACCTTGTTGATCACCGCGGTCGCGAGCTCCTGGATGTTCATCTGGAAGGAGCCGTCCCCCGCGATCACAATCACCCGCCGGTCCGGCAGGGCCAGCTTTGCGCCGATCCCCGCGGGGAAACCGAACCCCATGGTACCCAGACCGCCGGATGAGAGAAATGTACGTGGCCCCGCCGCGCGGTAAAATTGCGCCGCCCACATCTGGTGCTGTCCCACTTCGGTAACCGCCACCGCTTCGCCGCGGGTCAGGTCGCTGATGCGCTCGATGACGAACTGCGGCCGGAGCTTGTCGTCGTTGCAGTAGCCGAGCGGCAGGTCCTTTTTCCAGCGGGCGATCTGCGCCCGCCAAGCGGCGTGTTTCTTGGACTTGACCATCCCCAGCAGCTCCCGCAGGACCGTCTTAATGTCCCCCACCACAGGGATATCCGCGCAGACATTCTTGGAAATGCTCGTCGGGTCGATGTCGATGTGCGCAATGTGTTTGGCCTTCGGTGCGAACGCCGAGAGTTTTCCGGTGCACCGGTCGCTGAACCGCGCCCCGACCGCGACGATCAGGTCGGCGTCCTGCATGGTGTGGTTGGCGTACGCCGTACCGTGCATCCCCAGCATGCCGAGACTCAAGGGATGATCCGCGGGAAATGCGCCGATGGCCATGAGCGTCACCGCAACGGGTATGTCACAGGTCTCCGCCAGCCGGCGCACCTCCTCGTGGGCGCCGGAGATGATGGTGCCACCGCCCACGTACAGCACCGGCCGCTCGGCGGCGTCGATCGCCTCCGCGAGCTTCCTGATCTGGCCGGGGTGGCCCTGGGCGCGTGGCTTGTACGACGGCAAGTCCACGGTCTTCGGCCACACGAACTCGGTGGTCGCGCGTTGGACATCGGACGGCAGATCCACCAGCACCGGACCGGGACGGCCGGTCGTCGCGATGTGGAACGCCTCGCGGATGGTGTGCGCGAGGTCCCGGACATCTTTCACCAGATAGTTATGCTTGGTGACCGGGCGGGTGATGCCCGTGGTGTCCGCCTCCTGGAAGGCATCGTTGCCGATGAGATGGGTGGGCACCTGGCCGGTGAACGCCACCACGGGGACGGAGTCCATGTACGCGGTGGCGAGGCCGGTCACCAGGTTGGTCGCCCCAGGCCCGGAGGTGGCGAGACACACCCCGGGACGGCCGGTCGCCCGGGCCATGCCGTCAGCCATGTGGGCTGCACCTTGTTCATGCCGCGTCAGGATGAACCGGATCTTCTTTGATCGATTGAGCTTGTCGAAAATGGGAAGCACTTGGCCGCCGGGGTATCCGAACATCAGATCCACCCCTTCGCGCTCCAGGCATTCCACGAAAATCTCTGCTCCTGTTTTTTGCATGGTTCAACGGTTCCTCCGGAACCTGTGGCATACTGCGATGATCGTGCCGCTCGAACGGCACGCGCAACACGCTCAAGCCGCCGCCGTCATCCCAGAAGCAGCCTCGTGGAGCGGCCGCCCGCGGGAGCGGCGGCTACTTAACCTTGAGCACCGCGCCGTCGGAAGCCGACGATACGAGCGCGGCGTAGCGCGCCAGCCATCCCGTGCGGAACCGTTTCTCACGCAACTGCGGTTGGAACTTGGCCTGCCGGGTCGCCAGTTCTGTCGACGTGAGCCGCACGTTGAGCGTCCGCTCAGGGATGTTGATCTCGATGATGTCTCCATCGCGCAGCACCCCGATCGGACCGCCGGCAGCCGCCTCGGGAGACACATGGCCGATGCACGGTCCCCGTGTCCCGCCGGAGAACCGGCCGTCGGTGATCAGTGCCACCTGGTCGGTCATTCCCATGCCCTGCAGCACGGAGGTGGGGCCCAGCATCTCGCGCATCCCGGGTCCGCCGCGCGGCCCTTCGAATCGGATGACGATGACCTCCCCCTTCTTCACCTTTTTCTGCGTGATGGCCTCCATCGCGTCCTGTTCGGACTCGAACACCCGCGCCGGGCCGCTGAACTTCCGCATCCCCGGCAGCACCGCGGCTTGCTTGACCACCGCACCGTCCGGCGCGAGGTTACCGTACAGAATGGCGAGCCCTCCCTCGGGCGCGAACGGCTTTTTGGCGCGGATAACCGTCTCATCCAGCACCGCCGCATCCCGCGCGATGTCCATGATGCCGCGACCGGAAACCGTCGGATTGGGACGCAGTTTCGTCTTCAACGCACTGAGCACCGCGGGAATGCCGCCGGCACGGTTGAGATCCTCCATGTACAGGTCGCCTGCGGGTTCCAGCTGCACGATGTTGGGCACCGCGCGGGACACCTCGTCGAACAGGCGGAGATCCAGTTTCACACCCGCCTCGTGCGCAATGGCCTTCAGGTGCAGCACGGTATTGGTGGATCCGCCCAGCGCCATGTCTACGACAACGGCATTGTGAAGCGCGTTCGCCGTCAGGATGCGCAGCGGGGTCGTCCCTTCGTTGACGAGATCCACGATGCGCCGCCCGGACTCCTGCGCGATGCGTTTCTTATCCGCGGACACCGCGGGCGCGGTGGCGCACCCGGGCAGGGAAAGCCCCATGGCCTCGACCAGACACGCCATGGTGTTTGCGGTGTACAACCCCTGGCATGAACCGACGCCGGGACAAGCGGCACACTCCAGGGAATCCAGTTCCAGCTGGCTGATTTTTTTCGCCTGGAACAGACCCACCGCTTCGAACGTGTCGCGTACGAGGGAGCGACGCTTCCCCTGGTAAAATCCCGCCAACATGGGACCCGCGGTCACCACGATGGTCGGGATGTTGACGTTCACGCGTACCGCTCCCATCAGCATCCCGGGGGTGATCTTGTCGCAGTTGGTCAGCAGGACGAGACCGTCGAAGCAGTGCGCCTTCGCCATGGACTCCACGCTGTCAGCGATGAGTTCGCGCGAGGGCAGCGAGTAGTGCATGCCCGCGTGGCCCATGGCAATACCGTCGCAGATGGCCGGCAACCCGAAGATGAAGGGGACGCCGCCAGCCTCGGCGACGCCGCGCTCGATCCACCGCTCCAGCTCGCGCATGTTGAGGTGGCCGGGCACGATGTCGCTGGCGGCGGACGCGATACCGATGAACGGCTTGTCCATGTCGCGGCGCGATACACCGGTAGCATACAGCAGCGCGCGGTGTGGCGCCCGGGCGGCGCCGCGTTTCACCTGGGCGCTGAGGTATTCCCGTTTCGGCTTGTTCATGCGTGATCCTCCGTTGCGTCAGCCGCGTCTGCGGACGGTCGCACCCGCCCCCCGCGAACCCGTGAGCAGCCGGTACGCGATGGCGTCGGTGAGCGCCTCCCATGATGCTTCGATGATGTTCTCCGATACGCCCACGGTGGTCCAGGACGACGCACCGTCGCGCGACTGTATGTTGACCCGCACCCTGGCCGCGGTACCCGCGGCCGGATTGACGACGCGCACCTTGAAGTCGGTCAGTTTCATGGATCGTAGTTTCGGATAGTACCGCTCCAGCGCCTTCCGCAGGGCGGCGTCGAGCGCGTTCACCGGCCCGTCGCCGTCGGCGACGACGTGCTCCTCCCGCCCGCCGACCGTGAGCCGCACGGTGGCCTCGGTGGTCAACCGGCCGGCGGCGTCGCGCTCCATGATGACCCGGAATCCCCTGGTTTCGAACAGCGGCGTGCCGGGCCGCGTCATGGCGTGCACAAGCAATGCGAACGATCCCTCGGCGTTTTCGTAGGAATAACCTTCAAACTCCTTCTGTTTGATCGCCTTGACCACGGCACCGAGGTGCTCCTCGTCCAGCTGCAGGCGCATGCCGGTGCGCGTGAGCATCAGGTTGGCCCTCCCCGCCAGCTCCGAGACGAGGATGCGTCGGGCGTTGCCGACCGATTCCGGCCGCACGTGCTCGTAGGATCGGGAGTCGCGAGCGACCGCGGAGGCGTGCACCCCGGCCTTGTGTGCGAAGGCGTTGGCGCCTACGTACGGCCGCCGCTCATCGGGGATGAGGTTGGCGATCTCATCCACGGCCCGGGACGCCTCCGTCAGGCGGTACAGCGACCCCGCCGGGAGCACGCGCCGCCCCATCTTGAGCTCCAGCGCGGGAATCACCGAACACAGGTTGGCGTTGCCGCAGCGTTCGCCCAGGCCGTTCATGGTGCCCTGCACGTGTACACAACCGGCGGCGACCGCGGTGAGGGAGTTGGCCACCGCGCACTCCGCGTCGTTGTGCGCGTGGATGCCCAGTCGTGGTTCCCCGCCGTTGATCTGCGCCAGATCCCCACGCAGCGCGCGCACCGTCCGGCCCACCTCCTCGGGCAGAGTGCCGCCGTTGGTGTCGCACAGCACGGCGCATGTTGCGCCCGCCTGGAGGGCAGCTGCAATCGTGCGCACGGCGTACGCGGGATCCGCGGCATATCCGTCGAAGAAATGCTCGGCGTCGTAGATGACCTCAATCCCGCGCGCGCGCAAGAAGGCAACGCTCTCGGAGATCATGGCGAGGTTCTCGTCGGGCGTGGTGCGCAGGGTCTTGTAGACGTGCAGCAGCCAACTCTTCCCGAAGATGCACGCGGTTTTCGCCCCGGAACGCACGATGGCGCGCAGATTCGGATCGTCCGGTGCGCGGATACCTTTGCGCCGCGTCGCACCGAACGCCACGATGCGGGCGTGCCGGAACCGCAGGGAACGGACGCGAGCAAAAAACTCCTCGTCCTTCGGATTGCTGCCCGGCCAGCCGCCTTCGATGTAGGGGATGCCCAGGTCATCCAGCACCCGGGCGATGCGCAGCTTGTCGTCAACGGAGAAGGTGACGCCGGACGTCTGTGCCCCGTCGCGCAGCGTCGTATCCAGGATTTCGATGAGGTCGGATCGTTTCATAGACGGGAAGGATACAAAATATCCGCGGGACTGTCAACGGTGATGCCCGGCAACAACTGGGGCGGTGATACCCGATGAAACGGTACACCGCGAGGCACGTGCTGACCTCACGCGAAGGTGAACCCTTTGACGGTCAGCAGCGAGATGCAGGCATCCACCACCCCAGCGTCGTAGAGCGTTCCGCGGTTGGCGGACAGCTCCTCGAGCGTCTTGTCCAGGCCGAGCGACGGACGATACGGACGGTGCGAGAGCATCGCCTCCACGACATCAGCCACCGCGAGGATACGGGCGCCGGAGATGATGTGTTCGCCCGAGATACCCTTCGGGTATCCGGAACCGTTCAGCCGTTCGTGGTGCTGCAGCACCATCTGCGCCACCGGCCAGGGGAACTCGATGGACACCAGGATGTCGTGTCCCGCTTGGGAGTGTATTTTGATGAGGCTGAACTCAACCTCGGTGAGGCGGGCCGGTTTGCTGAGGATCTCGGCCGGCACATGGACTTTGCCGATGTCGTGGACGGCGGCCGCCATGTCGATGCCATCCGCTTCATCCTCGGAGATCCCCAGCTCCTGCGCCAGCGCCCGGGCCAGCTGCGCCACCCGGCGTTCGTGACCGGCGGTGTACGGGTCTCGCGACTCGACGATTTTGCCGATGGACTTGACGGTGTTCTCCATCATGCGGCGCAGTTTGTCCACTGTCTCCTGCAGCTGGCGGCGGTAGCGTTTCTGTGCGGTCATGTCCAGCATCATGGTGCGCACCCCGGTCACGGATCCGTCGGGCGCGGTCTCGATGGCATCGTCGATGGACAGGGTGAGAACGCTGCCGTCCTTGCGCAGGAAATCGCGCTCGCTGGGCCGGTGGCCGGTGCGGTCCCCGGTCCGCGTCGCTATTTTTTGGGCGAACCGGCTGCGCGCCTCCTCCCGCTGCTCCGGAACGATGAAATCGAAGATGGGCCGCCCCACCATCTCCTCGCGCGAGTACCCCAGCAGTTCCAGTTCGGTACGGTTCACATCGGTGATGCGACCGTCAGCGTCCAGGCGATGGTACGCAGCCGGGGCGTTGTCCCACAGGTCGCGGTACCGCCGCTCAGCGGCCGCCGCGGCTTGTTCGACCCGGTGTTCGGCGGTCACGTTCCGGATCACGGTAACCACCTGGACGACCTTTCCGTCGGACAATACCGGTATCCGGCGCTCCTCCACGATCACGCGACGATTCCCGTTGACGTACTCCTCGCGGGTGACCGCGGCGTCTCCGCCCGCGAACAGCCTGCGGTACTCCTCACGCACCCGCTCCCCGAGGCACGGCACCACCTCAAACAGGTTCTTCCCGGTCGGGTCACTCGCGGGAAGCCCCAGTTCCCGGCAGAGTTTCCGGAATGAGGTGTTGCACATCGTGATGGTGTGGTCCGCGCCGACGACGTGAATGGCGTCTCCGAGCAGTTCCAGGGTGGTGCGGTAGCGTTCCTCCGACTGGGTCAGCCGTTCCTCCATCCGCCGGCGCGCCGTAGTCTCACGCGAAATCCCGAGCACCGCGGTGACCCGGTTGCGCGCATCCTTCAGCGGGACAAGGGTGGTGTCCAGCCACACCTCCCTACCCATGAAGCTGGTGCGGTCCTCCACGCGTACCGGCTTGCCGCCCTTGAACACCCCGGTCAGACCGGAGATCTTGCGTGATACGTCGTCGGCGGGGAACAGATCGGCCACCTTCCGGCCGATGACATCCGCCGGGGTGCGACCGACCTGCCGGGCACCGAACGCATTGATGTAGCTGACGGTGAAGTCGGGTTTGATCACGAAAATGATGTCATGGGCGGACTCGGCCAGCACCCGGTACCGGCGCTCGCTTTCGGCGAGCGCTTCGCGCGCGTGCAGCATCTCGAGGGTATGGCCGACCGCGAACCCGAAGATGCGTGCCGACTGCACGATGAAGTCCCCCCATGCGCCACCGGCATCCGCGGGCAGCTTGACGGAAAGAATGCCGAAGATGCGTGCGTCGGATCCCTCCAGCGGCAGCAGCGCCTGCCGGGAATCGCCGGCGGCCTCATGTTCCCCGTGGATGACCTCAAAGTGTTTTCCGCGGAGAACGCGGGCATACGGCGAACTGCGGTTCACCTCGACCGAGAACGAACGTTCATCGCGCGCGATCCGCGCTCCTTCATCCCAGCGCCAGGTCCCGTACAGCCGCGTGCCGTTCTCGTCCGGGAGCAGTATGAGCGGCTCACGGAATCCCAGGCGCTCGGCTCCCAGCTCCACCGCAGACTTGCACAGCGCGTCCACCGAATCGCCCTCGGAGAGACGGGCGCACACCTCCACCATGGCGGCCGCATCGGCGGCGGGATCCTGCTCGGAGGCGCACTCCGCGGACCGGGTCAACACCACGACGGTGAGCTGTTCGTCGGGGATGGCCGCAACGTACAGACTGACGGGGCGGAGCTTGCGGTTTCGGTCGCGGATGCGGCAGGGGCACGTCTCTTCGGACCTGCCGGGCGACAGATTCCGACGACGGACGTAGGCGTCCACCGCGGGGAGGTCTTCCGGACAGATGCACTCCCTCCACGAACGCTTCCCGACCAGTTTGCCCGGGGCGACCCCCAGCAGATCCTCGCAGGCGGCCGAGGCGACGAGAATGCGCCCGGAGTCCTCGCAGAGCATGACCGCGTGGGGGAGGTACTCGAGGAGTCGCGTGTATGCAGCGGGCGCGTGCACGACCTGTTTTCCCCGGCGGGATATGCGGTCGTACCCGCCTGATGCCGGGAATGCATCGAACTCCGTGGAACCGGCTCCGGGGCGTTTCTGCTTCACACCGGCGACCTTTCCGGGACAGTGCCAGGACTGTCGTGCGCCCGTCCGGTCACGATGCACACGACTCCCCGATGCCCGCTGTCCGCCTCGCAGGGTGCACGAGCCGCTTCGTTCGTGCGTGTACCGGAAATATACTAAAAACAGAACCGGAAGTCAATCCGGGACCGGGGTGGCCCTGCAGCGGGCACCGACGGAACCACCGCTGCCGCGACGTGTGCGCCGGACGCGCCGCGGCGGATCAGCGTGCGCGGAACCCGGATCCGGCCCGATCGGCGAAGACCGCGGCGATGATGACCGCCCCGATAATCACCTGGCTGTAGTTCTGATCGATGCCGAGGATGACAATGGAATTGTTGATGAGCTGGATCAGGAGGGCGCCCAGCAGCGCTCCGAGTGCGGAACCCCGGCCGCCCTGGAGGCTCGCGCCGCCCACCACCGCGGCGGCGATGACGTCCAGTTCGTAGCCCTTCCCCGCGTCCGACGACGCCGAACCGTAGTAGCCCAACATGATCATGGCGGCGATCCCGCACGTCACCCCCAGCAGGGTGTAGACCGCCAGCTTGACCCGCTCCACACCGATCCCGCTGAACCGCGCCGCCGTCTCGTTTCCGCCGACGGCGAACACGTACCGGCCGAGCACCATCCTGCCCAGGAACACTGTGCCCGCGACGGCAACCGCCAGCATGATGAACATCGGCACGGGATAAATGTTGGGACCGGCTTGCAGACGGATGAGACCGTCGGTGAACTGTATCGGGAAAAAGGTGTAGGCCTGCGCCCGGGACATGATGAACGCGATGCCCCGGTAGATCGCCATGGTCCCCAGGGTGACGATGAACGGATGAATGCCCAGTGAGGTGATGAGCAGGCCGTTGACCAGACCCGCGGCGGCGCCGATGCCGATGCACAGCAGTATGCCGGCGGCGGTCACCAGCACCGGGTGTGCAGAGGCGCCCGGTCCGGTCGGACCGAAATAGTTGAGGAACATCGCACCGCTCACGGCCGCCAGGCAGTACACCGAACCGATGGACAGGTCGATGCCGCCGGTGATGATCACCAGCGTCGCTCCAACGGCCATGATGGCGAAGAACGAGGTATTCTTAACCAGCTTGTCCAGGTTGCCCGGCTGCAGGAACTTGTTGACCCGGCGGGTGAGCCGGTGGCGCCATTCCCGGCCCGTGATCCGGTCCCGCACCAGCACCGTACCGTCGGAACCGGCATCGGAGATCACGTCAGCCCCCGGCGGTACCGGCTGGGGGATGACGGCGCTGCCGCTGGTGAGACTCAGGATACCCGCGAATCCGAGAATAATGAGCACCAGCCCGCCTTCGCGGATTGTCACCAGACGAACCAGCACGCTGCGGAATCGGTTCATGCATTCCCCTCCCTGGAAACCACGATCCCGGCCATCAACGTCATCAGGCGCTCCTGGGTGACCTCGGCGCGCGGCAGCTCCCCGCACACCCGGCCGCCGCGCAGCACCAGGATACGGGTGCTCAGGTTGATGAGCTCGGGCATTTCCGACGACACCAGCAGCACCGCGGTTCCGCGGGACGCCAGACGGTCGATGAGCGCATGGATCTCTGCTTTGGCGGCGACGTCGATGCCGCGGGTCGGTTCGTCCACGATGAGAATGCGGCACTCCCGGGCCAGCCACCGGGCGAGCACCACTTTCTGCTGGTTTCCGCCGGAGAAGGTGCCGACGATACGGTACGGATCCGCGGGACGCACCGACAGCGCATGGAAGTACCGTTCGACCACGCGTCGCTCGGCTTCACGGTCGATGAACCCGGAGCGTCCCAGGTCGCCTACGGACGCGAGGGTCAGATTCTCGGCGGCGGTCATGCCGAGCACCAGCCCCTGGACCTTGCGGTCCTCGGGCACCAGACCGATGCCCCGGTGCATGGCATCGCGGGGGGTGCGGATGTCCGAACGTCGACCCTCGATGAAAAACTCCCCGGACGCTCCGGGCATCAGCCCGAACAGCGCCCGGGCGATTTCACTGCGGCCGGCGCCCACCAGCCCGCCCAGGCCGAGAATCTCCCCCGCGTGCAGCGAGAAACTCACCTCCGTGCACACTCCCGGGATCCGGAGCCGTTCGACCCGCAGCAGCTCATCACCCGGTGCGCGCTCGGTGTGCACGGGGAAATACGCCTCGATGGCGCGGCCTACCATCATACGGACGATGTCGTCCTCACCGACCTGCGCCGTCCGCACGGTTCCGACGTAACGTCCGTCGCGCAACACGCTGATGCGGTCCGACACGCGGAACAGCTCCTCCATGCGGTGCGACACGTAGATCACCGTGACGCCGCGGGCCTTGAGGTGCCGCAGCAGCTCAAAGAGCCGTTTGGCCTCCGCCCGGGAGATGGAGCTGGTCGGCTCGTCCATGACGATGATATCGGACCCGCCCGCAACCGCCGCGGCGATCTGGACCAGCTGTTTCTGTGCGATGGAGAGATCCCCGACCACGGTATCAGCGTCGATGGACGCCCCGACCTCGGCGAGCACCGCCGCGGTTCGGTCCCGCAGCACGGTACGATCCACCACCCCGGCGCGGGCGGGCAACGCCCCGAGGAACACGTTCTCCGCGACGGACAGGTTGGGGCAGAACAGCAGCTCCTGGTGCACCACTGCGACTCCGGCCTCCCGCGCGTCCCGCGGCGTCGCGAAACGCACCGGAACATCCCCGAGGTGCACCGCACCTTCGTCCGGCTGGAGAATGCCGGCGAGGATCTTGCCGAGCGTGCTCTTCCCGGCGCCGTTCTCGCCGATCAGCGCATGGCATTCACCGCCTGTCACGTCGAACGTCACTCCGTCCAGCGCGACCACCCCGGGGAACCGCTTGGTGACATTCCGGAACCGGATGGATCTCTGACGGCGGGGGCCCGGCAGCCCGCCGGATCCGGCGTCCGGCGCAGGTGCAGCGGACGGCGCATTCACTGCTTGCGCACGTCGCAGACCGCACATCCGGCTGTGCTGATGCCTAGCAGCGTGTAGATGCCGCACCAGCCGATGAGCCCGGTGCCGAACAGGATGATCGCGACCACCCCCAGCACCACCGCGACCATCCCCTGGATCGCACCCGTAAGGATCGCGGCGAGGATGACTGCCGCGAGGATGAATCGTACCAGCTTGTCAACGACACCCACATTTTTTTTCATGGTGTTGCCCTCCTGTGGACATTCGTCCGGCACAATACCCGCTGTACCGCGGGCATTCCGGGAACGTTCAGAATCTGGACGTGATCGGATAGCGCCGGTCCTTGCCGAACGCGCGCGGGGTGATCTTCACCCCGGGCGGGGCCTGGCGCCGTTTGTATTCGCTGCGGTTCAACACCGCCGTGATGCTCCGGATCAGCTCCACCCGGGCGCCGGTCTCACGGCTGATGACGTCAAACGGTTTTTCGTCTTCGACGGAACGCTTCAGCACCGCATCCAGGATCGCATATGGCGGCAGCGAGTCTTCATCCTTCTGATCAGGGCGCAGCTCCGCGGACGGTGGCTTGTCAAATACCGCCTGCGGTATGATCTCCGCACCCTTCCATCGGTTATAGTACGCCGCGAGCCGGTACACCACGGTCTTATACACGTCTTTGATCACGGCGAACCCGCCGGCCATGTCGCCGTACAAGGTGGCATAGCCCATGGACAGCTCACTCTTGTTGCCGGTGGTCAGCACCATAGCCCCCGTCTTGTTCGACAGTGCCATGAGGAGCGTGCCGCGCACGCGGGATTGCAGGTTCTCCTCGGCAAGCCCGAACGGCGTTCCGGCGAACTCGTGACGCAAGGCGTGCATGAACGCACGGTACACTCCGGCGATGGGAATGACCAGGAAGCGGATCCCCAGACGGCCGGCGAGTGTCCGGGCATCGGCGACCGATCCCCGGGAGGAAAACATGGACGGCATCGCCACGCCGGTGACGTTGGCCGCACCCAAGGCTTCCGTGGCGACGCACGCCACGAGCGACGAATCTATGCCACCGGACAGCCCGATGACGACCTGGGAGAATCCGTTCTTGCGGACGTAGTCGCGCGTGCCGGTCACCAGCGCGCGGAACACCTCCTCCTCCCGCCCGGGGAACGGCTCCGGCGCACCGGACGTACCGGCCGGCGCGCATCCCGCAACGATGCGTCGCTTCCCGCCCGGGACATGCACCCTGGCGACGCGGACGCCCCGCCGCGGCACCCGGATCCCCGTGCCGGCGCGCGCCCGCGCGGACACGTCCACATCGGCAACCAGCAGGGACTCCTCGAATAACGGCGCGCGCGCGACCACCGTACCGTCCGGTGCGATCACGGCGGAAGTCCCGTCGAACACCAGCTCGTCCTGCCCCCCCACCAGATTGCAGAACGCAACGGCGCACCCGTACTCCCGGGCGCGCCCCGCCAGCATCGCTTCGCGCTCCCGCGGTTTGCCGAGGTGGTAGGGCGACCCGGACAGGTTGACGATGAGCGCGGCGCGCCCTTCCACCGCCAGCGCACGCACCGGATCCCCGTCACGCCAGATATCCTCGCAGATGGTGAAACCGATGCGGACTCCGCGGTGCACGACCACCCGGAGATCGTGGGAAGAACCGGAGACGAAGTAGCGTTTTTCGTCGAAGACACCGTAGTTGGGTAGGTGGATCTTCCGGTGCACCGCCCGGACTGCGCCGTCGCTGATGATCGCCGCGGCGTTATACAGGCGTCCCCCGCATTCCTGAACGAACCCGACGGCACACAGCACCCCGGGCGTACGGCGGGTCGCGGCGACGACACGAGCCAGGGCGCGGCGCTGCACCGCGATGAACCGGGGATTCAGCAGCAGGTCCTCGGGAGGGTAGCCCGTGAGCGCCAGCTCGGGGAACACCGCCAGATCCGCGGCGACGCGGTACGCACGCCGAATGCCCTCCAGCACACGCGACACGTTGCCGTCCAAATCCCCCACACACGCATTGATCTGCCCCAGGAGTACACGCATGCACCTGCTGTACCAAATTTAGGTTGTATTGGCAACGGCCGCCGCGGCGGACGGTCTCCTGACTGCACGGTGACGTTGACATTCCGGCCTCAAAGAGGTATAGTGCATGGTTAGTCCTCCGCGAGGACCATCCCTGAGGGGGAGGATGTACATCCGTGATTGCTCAGCTCAACCGGAACGGCCGCCGCATCACGCTCCGATGGACGTTCGCCGTCGCTGCGGCATGGTGCCTGGCGCCGCTGCAGGGACAGGAACCGGCCCCCCAGATGTCCGATGAGGACGTCGTGCACATCGGGATCGTGGCCAATGCGATGGTACCGTACTGGTTCGCCGCCAAGATCGGGGCGGAACGCGCCGCGCGGGAGTTCGGCTGCAGCGTGGTGTTCACCGCGCCCGCCCGCGGCACCGTCGAAAAGCAAAACGCCCTGATAGACCGCCTCATCGGCCAGGGCATCAACGGCCTCCTCTTCTCCGCGATCGACCCCGACGGCATCACTCCGAACATCCGCAAGGCGGCTGCGCTGCGCATCAACTGCATCACCTTGGACAGCGACGCACCCCGGTCGGGACGGCTGCTGTACATCGGGACCAACAACTACGAGGCGGGACGGCTTGCGGCCAGGCAGATGGTTCGGCTGTTGCCCAACGGCGGGGATGTGGTCGTGTTCACCGGCAACCTGACCGCGCGCAACGCAACCGAACGCATCCGGGGTTTCGAAGAGGTGGCTGGTCGCGCCGGGCTGCGTATCGTTGACCGGTTCAGCGATGACCTGGACCAGGAACAAGCGGTCGAGAACACGCGGCTGGCGCTGGAGAAGTATCCCAACCTGGACGGGATCTTCGGGGTGTATTCATACAACGGTCCCGCCGCGGCCGCGGTCCTGCAAAGCATGCAGGACATTATGATGGTCAAGAAGGTGCGTATCGTCTGCTTCGATACCGAACCCATGACCATCGAGATGCTCCGCCAGGGGCTCATCGACGCCACGATCGCGCAAAAACCGTACAACATGGGCTACATCGGTGTCCGGTGGCTGTACCGGATGGCGGTGGACGGGGTGGAGCGGACGCTGGAACGGGCTCCCAAAGACCGCTTCATAGATACCGGATGCGAAGTCATCACCGCGGACAATCTGGACCAGTACCTCAAGTCCCTGGAGAAAATCGGCATCAAGAGCCAGTGAGACCGTGAACCAATGACCAGGCACATCGCGACCAAACTCATCGCCGGTTTCGCCATTCTCGTTTTTTTCATGGCGGCGGTCGGGTACATCAGCCAGGCGGGGCTCCGCGAACAACAGCGGCGGTACGGGCTCCTGCTGCACCACGAGCAGAAGGAACTGGCGGATGTGCTGCAGGTTGAATCGCTGTTCTACAAGGCGACATCCGCGCTGATGCTGTACTTTCTCAACAACAACACCGGCGATTTCCAGCGTTTTTACAAACTGCAGGAGGAACAGCGTGCGCTGCTGGACTCCATGGAGCGGCGCCTGCGCACCGTCCCCGAGCCCGACAGGGAGTCGCTGAAGCACGTGCTCAACATCCGGCGCGACAACGAGAAGCTCCGCGAGGATGCCGACAGCTACTTCACCAGCATGACCATGGGCGACGCCGCAGGCGCCTCGGACAAGGTCGTCAAGGAAGTGCGTCCTCGTATCGAACGTGCCGCCGCCGAACTGCAGAAGTGGCGGCAATCGGTGCAGGAACGTACGCAGGCCGAGCTCCAACAGATCGCGCTGCAGGCGGGTGTGCTGCAGGCGTTCACGATGCTGTTGATCATCGTGTCGGTCATCATCGTGCTGGGCATCGGCATCTGGCTGGTGCGCTCCATCACCACGCCGCTGGTCGAGCTCGCCGAAGCAGCCGAAATCATTGAACAGGGCAAGCACGACCAGGTCATCCCCCAGGTACGCACCGGTGACGAGATCGAACGGCTGGCCGGCGCGTTCCAGCGCATGGTGTCCAAACTCATCGGCCTCTACCACAACACCCGGGATCAGTCCCGTAAACTCGAAGAGGAGATCGCCGAACGCCGGCGTGCGGAAGAGGCGCTGCGCGAGAGTGAGGCGAAGTTCCGATCTCTGGCGGAGACCGTGTCGGCGGTCATCTTCATCGTCGACCGGGGACGTTTCGTCTACGTGAACAACGCGGCCATACGCATGAGCGGCTACTCACGCGACGAGCTGCTGACGATGGACCCCCTGCTGTTGGTGCACCCGGCGTTCCGGGCGGCGGTCAAGCAGTACGCGGTACCGCGGCGCCGCGGCGGACGGACCCCGCCGCTGTCCGAGCTGCAGATCGTCACCCGCGACCGCCGTGAGCGCTGGATCGCCATGACCGCCGGCATCATCCGGTTCGGCAGCAGACGCGCCATCCTGGGCACGGCGTTCGACATCACCGAACGCAAGCGCGACGAGGCGGAGATCACCCGCCTCAACGAGGACCTGGAACACCGGCTCGCGGATCTCGCCGCCGTCAACAAGGAGCTGGAATCCTTCAGCTACTCGGTCTCCCACGACCTGCGCGCGCCGCTGCGCAGCATCGAGGGGTTCAGCCAGGCGCTGCTGGAGGACTACGGACGGCAGCTGGACGACACGGCGCGGGACTACCTGACGCGGGTCAACACCGCCAGCCACCGGATGGCCCAGCTCATCGATGATCTGCTGAATCTCTCGCGGGTCACCCGGTACGAACTGCACCGCGAAAAACTGGACTTGGGCGCGATTGTGGAGAACATCGCCGCCGAACTGCAGCGGACGAACCCCCAACGCCGGGTCACCTTCAAAATCGCCCGCGACGTGATCGCGAACGCTGACCCGCACCTGCTGCGCATCGCCCTGGAAAACCTGGTGGACAACGCGTGGAAGTTCACCTCCAAACATCCGACCGCCCACATCGAGTTCGGTGTCATCACCCACGCCGAGAAACCCATTTACTATCTACACGACGACGGCGCCGGCTTCGACATGTCGTACGCCAACAAGCTGTTCGGAGCCTTCCAGCGGCTGCACTCCGACCGGGAGTTCTCCGGCACGGGTGTCGGTTTGGCCACGGTGCAGCGCATCATCCACCGCCACGGCGGCTACATCTGGGCGGAAGGCGCGGTGGAGCAGGGCTGCACGTTCTACTTCACGCTGTAACGGAGGAGCGAGGCATGGAGATCAGGCGCATCCTGCTGGTGGAGGACAACCCCGATGACGAGATGCTGGCGCGGATGGCGCTGCGCAAGATCACCCTGGCGGTGGAACTGGCCGTCGCGCGTGACGGGGTGGAGGCGCTCGAGTACCTGTTTTGCACCGGCGCGTACGCCGACCGCAATCCCGACCTCATGCCGGGGCTCGTCCTGCTGGATCTCAAACTGCCCCGCATGAACGGTCTGGAGGTGCTGCGCCGCATCCGCGCCGACCGCCGGACCTGCTACCTGCCGGTGGTCATTCTGACGCTGTCCCGCGAAGAGCAGGACCTGGCGGCGAGCTACCGCCTGGGCGTCAGCAGCTACGTGCGCAAGCCGGTGGACTTCACCCGGTTTTCCGAAACGATGCAACTGATCGCCACCTACTGGCTGACACTCAACGAATTCCCACCGCAGAAAGGAGACGTTGCATGAGCTCGACACCGCTGCGCGTGTTGATCGTGGAAAACTCCGAGGACGACACCCTCCTCATCGTCCGCGCCCTGCGCACCGGAGGGTATGACCCCATCTACGAACGCGTCGACTCTCCCGACGCCCTGGAGGCCGCCCTGCGCAACAACCCATGGGATGCGGTCATCACCGACTACGTGATGCCGCACTTCTCGGGCATGGACGCCCTGCGCATCATCAAGAAGCACAACCGGGATCTGCCGGTCATCATCGTCTCCGGTTCCATCACTGAGGAAACCGCCGTGGAAGCCATGCGCGAGGGAGCACACGACTACATCACCAAGGGCCACCTGCCGCGCCTGGTCCCCGTCCTGGAACGCGAACTGCGCGATGCCAAAACCCGCCGCGAGCGCACCCAGGCGGACCAGAAGCTGGCGGAGGAGCGGGCCATCCTGCGGACCGTCATCGACAATCTGCCCGACTACATCTACGTCAAGGACCGCAACAGCAACTTCGTGATCAACAATAAGGCGCACTACCTGCTGATGCGGGCGAAATCCCAGGAGGAAATCGTCGGCAAGAACGACTTCGACTTCTTCCCGAAGGAGCTGGCGCAGCGGTACCACGACGACGAGCAGGAATTGATGAACTCCGGCACCTCCATCATCGACAAGGAACAGCCCCTGCAGGACCAGTACGGCCAGATGCGCTGGGTGACCGACACCAAAATCCCGTTGCGCGACCAGGAGGGGAACATCATCGGCTTGGTGGGTATCAGCCACGACATCACCCTGCGCAAGAAAGCCGAGGAGGCGCTCAAGCAGAGTCTGGAAAACCTGCGGCGGACCCTGCAGGAGACGGTCAACGCCCTGTCCATCACCACCGAGAAGCGCGACCCGTTCACCGCCGGCCACCAGCAGCGGGTCGCCAAGCTGGCGGCGCGCATCGGCGAAGAGATGAAGCTGCCACCGGACGTCATTGAAGGCATCTCGGTGGCTTCCATCCTGCACGACATCGGCAAGATTTACATCCCCATCGAGATCCTCAACAAACCGGGAAGACTGACCGAGAACGAGATGTGCCTCATCAAGACGCACCCGCAGGTGGGATACGACATCCTCAAAAACATCTCCTTCAACTGGCCCATCGCACAGATTGTGTACCAGCACCACGAGCGGATCAACGGCACCGGCTACCCGCGCTCACTGTCGGACGGCAACATCCTGCTGGAGGCTAAGATCGTCGCCGTGGCCGACGTGGTCGAGGCGATCGCCTCCCACCGCCCGTACCGCCCCGCACACGGCATCGACGTCGCCCTGGAAGAGATCGCCCAGCACGCCGGATCCATGTACGACCCCGGAATCGTCAAGGTCTGTCTTAAGATCTTCTCCGAGAAGGGGTTCTCGTTCGAGTAACAACTCTCCGACGGTTCAGCGCCGCCGGGGACGACGGGTGCGGCGGCGCCCCGGGATGAAGCGCCGCAGCTCCGCCACAGTGAACGGTTTCTGCAGTACGCCGTCCACCTGCAACGCCTGCAGCTCCCCGGTCAAGGTGTCGTCAGCCAACCGCCCGGTCATGACCACCACCCGCAGCGCCGGATGCATCGCCCGCAGCCGCGCAATGACCTGGACGCCCGACAGACCCGGCATGACCATGTCCACCAACGCGATATCGTAGGACGCCGCCGCTGCCGCCCGCAGCGCACGGTCGCCGTCGGTGCACACCGTCACCGTCCATCCCTCGGATTCCAGGACACGCCGGACAAGGTCGCCGATGCTCTCCTCGTCATCCACCACCAGCGCCCGGGCGGTGCCGGACGCACCCGGGGAACCCCGCCCGGCCGTTTCGGGCAGCTGCGTCGTCGCACCGTTCCGGCCCGTCCCCCCTTCATCGACGGATGCGGGCAGGGTGATGGTGAATGTCGTGCCTTTCCCCTGCACGCTCTCCACGGCGATGGTGCCGCCGTGGTGCTGTACGATACCGTACGTCACGAAGAGCCCCAGCCCGGTTCCAGGTATGCTGCTGCCTCCCAGCGGACCTTTTGTGGTGAAAAACGGGTCGAAGATGCGCGGGAGGTGTTCCGGCGGGATACCGGCACCCGTGTCGCTCACCCGCACCTGCACCGCCCCACCGGCCCGGCACACATCCACGGTGATGACACCGCCGTCGGGGGTCATCGCGTCCCGGGCGTTGATGAACAGGTTGAGGAACACCTGCAGCATCTCGGTCTGGTTGACCGGCGCCTCCGCCGATGGATCCAGGTGTTTGACGATGGTGATGCGGTACTTGCGCAGCTCCGCCTCCAGCATGCCGGCAACCGTCTCCACGATCCGGGCGATCCGGTGCGGTTCCCGCTCCCGGGTACCCTGCCGGGAGAACGTCAGCAGGCTCCGGATGAGCGCAGAGGCGCGCTCGGAGGTCTCCATGACGATGTCCAGTACCTTGCGCAGGTCGCGCATGGCATCCGACCGGCGGGCCAGCTCCACGTACCCGACCATGATCTGCAACAGGTTGTTGAACTCGTGCGCGACCCCGGCGGCCAGCGTCCCCAGCGCGGCCATCCGGTCCGACTGCAGCAGCTGTCCCTGCAGCCTCTCCCGTTCCTGTTCGGCTTGCTTGAGCTCGGTCACGTCGTGGAATGTGCCCTGAATGGCGACGGCCAGTCCGTCACGGAGCAACGGACGCGCGCTGACCCGGATCCAGCGCACGGTACCGTCGCGGGTGAGGAACCGCATGTCGGAGAACCGCCGGAGCTCGCCGCGCAGCACGCTTTCCATGCGGCGTTGCAGAACCGCTGCGTCATCCGGATGCACCACCTCGCCCGCGTGGCGCCCGACGAGATCCTGCGGATCATGGCCGCTCACCGCGCGAATCGCCGGACTGACGTACAGGAACACTCCGGCGGTATCCATCATGAACACCACGTCGTTGATGTTCTCCACGAGGTCACGGTAGCGCTGCTCCGAGAGGCGCAACGCGTCCTCCGCCCGCTTGCGGGTGGTTATGTCGTTGATGATGCAGAGGGTTCCCGGCCGCTCCGCTGCGGAACGCATGACGGAAGAGTTGACGTTCACGAACACCGCGGTCCCGTCCGCCCGCAGCATCCGGAACTCCCGGTCGTACACGAACCCGCACCGGTGCACCTCGTCCAGACACGCCGCCGCGGCGGGACGGTCCTCCGGCGGCAGCAGCGACAGCATGCTCACGCCGACGAGGTCCCGGGCGGGACGCCCGAGCATCGCTTCCACGCGGCGGTTGCACGCAGTGATCGTCCCATCGGCGTCCAGCACCATGATGACGCTGGCCGCGGTCTCAAAGACGGTGCGGAACCGCTCCTCGCTGGCGCGCAGCGCCCGTTCCGCCTCCACCCGCTCGTCGTGTTCAGCGACCTCGCGGAGCGCGCGTTCCACCACCGGCCCCAGCCGTGACAGCCGGTCCTTGGAGACGTAGTCGGTTGCGCCTGCCTTCAGCGTATCCACCGCCTGGTCCTCCCCGATGACACCGCTGACGATGATGAACGGAATGCGCAGGTCGCGTGCGCGCACCTCGCGCAAGGCGGACAGGCCGTCGAATCCCGGGAGGTTGTAGTCGGCAAGTATCAGCTCCGGGCGGAACTCCTCCAGCGCAGCGCGGAAAGCATCGGCGCCATCCACACAGTGCAGCGTAACGTCCCAGCCGGCGCCGACGAGCTGCCGCTCGATGAGCTGCGCATCGGTGGGCACATCCTCCAGGAGCAACACGCGCAGCGGCACGCTCATGCGCCGTTCTGACCCCCGGGCACACGGTTGACCAGCATCCAGTAGAACCCGAGGTCGGCAACCACCTTGGAGAACTCCTCGAACGCCACCGGCTTGCTGACGAAGCTGTTAACCCCCAGTTCGTAGCTGCGCACCACGTCGCAGTCCTCCTTGGAGGATGTCAATACCACCACGGGCACGCGCTTGAGCGCGGGATCGTGCTTGATCCGCGCCAGGACCTCCAACCCGTCCACCTTGGGCAGCCGCAGGTCCAGCAGCACCACCCGGGGGGCGGCCGCCCCGCGCCTGTCCGCGTACTCCCCGACGCCGAACAGGAAATCCAGCGCCGCCGCACCGTCCTTGACCCAGTGCAGGGTGTTGGCCACCTTGCGTGACTTCAGCACCCGCATGGTCAGCTCCGCGTCGGTCGCGTTGTCCTCCACGAGCAGGATATCCACCGCTTCCCCGGTGTGCACGGCGTGCAGCTCCTCCCGCACCGCGCCGCCGTCGGCCCGCCTGCCGCCGTTGCCGGCACGCCGCGCACCCCCGCCGTTGTTCTTCTTTGTTCCAGCCATGGCCGTATCCTCCCGCTATCCTCCCGAAGTGCTGGACGGTTCCGGCCGCATGCCGTTCCTGCACGGGGCGTCCGGCAGCCGGAACCCGATGGTCGCTCCCCTGCCCGGCCTGCCCTCTGCCCAGACCTCGCCGCCGTGCTTCTCCACGATGCGCTTCACCGTCGCCAGTCCGATACCAGTTCCCTCGAACTCATCCTGGTGGTGCAGCCGCTGAAAAATGGAGAACAGCTTGTGGGCGTACTGCATGTCGAAACCGACACCGTTGTCCCTGACCACGCACTCAATGCCGTCCGGCGGCCGCCGGCCGCGCACCGCAATGCGCGCAACCCGCCGCGTCCGCGTGAACTTGACCGCGTTGGCCAGCAGATTGGCCAGCACCTGGCGCAGCAGGACGGGATCGCCGCAGGCGACCGGCAGAACCCCCACGTCAAAGCGCACGGTGCGGCCCGCATACACGGGTTTGAGCTCCCGCACCACGTCCGCGACGAACGTGCCGAGATCCACCGATGCATACCGGAGTGCCGTTTTGCCGAGGCGCGAGAACTGCAGCAGATCGTCAATCAGCTCCCCCATGCGCCGGGTGCTGGCGCGGATCACGTCCAGCAGCCGCACTCCTTCGGGATCGAGACGGGCCGCGTGCTCTTCGCGCAGAATCTGCGAGAACCCGTCGATGCCCCGCAGGGGGACCCGCAGGTCGTGCGATACGGTGTAGGCGAATGACTCCAGCTCCGCGTTGGCGGCCTGCAGCTCGGCGGTGCGCTCGCGCACACGTTCCTCCAGTTCATCCCGCGAGCGGCGCAGCGCCTCGTGCATCTGTTTCTGCTCGGTGATGTCTAGGACGGTGAACACCACTCCCTTCGTGAGATCCGACGTATCCAGCGGACAGGAGCTCAGCAGCACCTCCATCACCGTACCGTCCTTGCGTCGCCAGCGCGTCTCCACGCTGCCCCAGCCGCGTTCCTGTATCTGGGCGTATTTCACACGACCGACGTATTCGTAGTCCTCATCGGTTGGGTACACCATCCGCGCGCTGTGGCCGACCAGCTCGTTCGCCGTGTAGCCGGTCATCTCGCAGACGCGCTCATTTACCTGGCGAAACACGCGGTTCGCCACCACCCCGATACCCGCCGGTGCGGCCCGGAATATCCCCGCCAGCTGCTGCTCCCGTTCACGCAGAGCCGTCTCGGCGACCACGCGCTCGGTGATGTCGGTGAGCAGCGAGACCGAGTACCGCCCGCTGGGGGTCGCAATGCCGAACATCGTCTGTCGGACGTACCGGCGAGAACCGTCCGCGTGCAGGTACGGCATCTCCAGAGTCCGCGACTCCTCCGGCATCCGGTGGAAAAACGCCTCCAGCCGTTCACGCAACTGTGCCAGGTACTGCGGATCCCGGCGTTCGGGGAGCTGCAGGTTGACCATGATGTCCCACGCGTCTGCGCCCACCGCCCGGTCAGCCGGAACGCCCGTCATCGCAGCGACCGCAGGATTCCACAGGACGATCCGCCCCCGCTCATCGGACAACACGATACCTTCCGGCGATTTGTCCACGAACGCCCGGAGTTTCTGTTCGCTCTCCTGCAGCGCGAGGCGTGCCCGGACACGCTCGGTGATCTCTTCAAACAGGGCGACCATGTGGCCGGGAACCGTCTGGAAGGCGTGCAGATCGAAAGCGCCGCGCACGCGGCGATCTTCGTAGACGTACTGCTCGGTGTTCCACGCGGTGCCGTCGCGCGCCGCCGTGCGGTACCGCTCGGGAACCTCCGTGCCCGCCAGCGCCGGAAACGCCTCCTCGATCGTCAGTCCCATGAACTGCCGGTGGTCAATCCCGATGATGCGGTCGGCGGCGGGGTTGGCCCCCTCGAATACCAACCGCCCATCGCTTTCCAAACGGTAGAAGTGCATCCCCAGCGGGCTCGCCTCCACGATGCTGCGGAACATCCGCTCGCGCTGTGCGATCGCCTCCGCCGCGTTCTTGCGATCGGAGATGTCCTGCACGAAGACAAAGTTGTACTCTTGTCCTTCAAACGTTAGATAGTTGAGTCTGACTTCGACGGGAATATCCGAACCGGCGGCCCGCCGCAGGCGGTACTCCCCGGTGGACGTGGTCTCGCGACGCAGCGCTTCCCACTGCGCCGGCCACCGCTCGGGACTCGTGTCAGGCCACACGTCCCAGACGTGCATGGTGAGCAGTTTCTTCCGGGAGTGGCCCGTCATCCGCGCGGCGGCCTCATTGGCATAGCGGATGGCACCGTCGGCGGCGATCCAGAAGAGTCCGTCACCGGCGTGTTCCACTGAGTACCGGGTGAGGTGGACGAGTTCCTCCGCCCGCTTCTGCTCGGTAATATCCCGGTTGGAACACCGCCGGCCGCGCCAGTTCCCCCGCCGGTCGAAGACCGGCAGGCAGTAGTGGTCTATCCAGCGTTCCCCGCCGTCGGGACGGACGATGGGAAACACCTCGTGGCAGACGATGTTCCGGTCAGCGGCGACCGCGCACCGGTGTTGTTCAAACGCGGCGCGGTACTGCGGATGGACTACGGTGCGGAGCAGGTCCGGGTTGCGCACGAACGCATCCGGCGGGTATCCAGTGATGCGTTCGCACGATGGAGACATGTACACGACCGATTCCTTCTCGTCCACCCAGTACTCCCAATCCCACGTGAAGTCCGCCATCGTGCGATATTTTTCAAACAGATCTTCGCGGAGCGATTCGGCGTCGCGCAGGCGCTGGCTCTGCACGGCGAGCACCACGCCGCACAGCGCCGACAGAAACACCAGCACCAGGCGGTGTACGAGGTGAGCGGCATTGAATCCGTATGCGAGGTGGGTGAACGCGGAGCCGCCGAGCAGAACCCAGTCCACCAGCGCATGCAGCACCCACGCGCCGACGGAAAACCCGACGACATACCATGCCAGCCTTGAGCGCATCCAGACAACCTCCGGCGCCTGTTCCGCAACATGCCGGCGCCTCGCGCGTTGTCATATCCGCACATGGTGTGCTACTTTTCAATGTAATAGATACAAAATTGAGATGAGAAGTGCAAACGCTGGCGGGAGCGTACGAACGCGCCCATGCCACGGGCGCGCAAAACGAACGGCCGTCCTACGGTTCCCCGCAGGACGGCCGTTCCCACACCGTCTATCTCGTGCTGGTCGCCCGTTCAGTTCACCGCATTTCGCCGACGAACCGGACGGTCGCCACCACATTGTTGAAATCCATGGCGGAACCGGCGCCGGAGCGTCGTCCGCCCGGGTATGATGTGGTCAGCGCGGAGTCGTCGATCGTACGATCCGGTTTACTGGATCTAGGGTGAGTGTCACCGTCGATCCGTCAGGGATGCTCCCATCCAGAATACCCTGTGAAATCAGGTTGACCACCTTCTGCTGGATGACCCGCTTGAGCGGGCGTGCGCCGTAGACCGGATCGAACCCTTCCCGGGCGAGCTGCCGGCGCACCTCGTCCGACACCTCCAGCGTGATGGAACGATCTTTCAGACGGCGGCGCACGTTTTCCAGCTGGAGATCCACGATGGCGGTGATCTGCGCCAGGCCGAGCCGCTTGAACACCACCGTCTCGTCGATCCGGTTGAGGAACTCGGGCTTGAACGCTGCGCGCAGTTCCTCGCGGACCGCCGCGGTGAGTTGTTCGGAGTCGGCGCCTTTCGCCTCCAGAGCTGAGATGCGCTCGGTGGCGATGTTGGAGGTCATGATGATGACGGTGTTGCGGAAGTCGACGGTGTGACCTTTGCCGTCCGTGAGCCGGCCGTCGTCGAACAGTTGCAGCAGGGCGTTGTACACTTCGGGGTGTGCCTTCTCGATCTCGTCGAACAGCACCACGCTGTACGGCCGGCGGCGGACCGCCTCGGTGAGCTGTCCTCCCTCCTCGTAGCCGACGTAGCCCGGCGGCGCGCCGATCAGGCGCGCGACGGCGTGCTTTTCCATGTACTCCGACATGTCCACGCGAACGAGGTTCTTTTCATCATCGAACAGGAATTCCGCCAGGCGCCGGGCGAGCTCCGTCTTGCCGACCCCCGTGGGTCCCAGGAAGAGGAACACCCCCAGCGGCCGCGTGGGCTCCGCCAGACCCGAGCGCGCGCGGCGCACGCACTCCGAGACCAGCCGTACCGCTTCATCCTGGCCGACGACGTACGTGCTGAGGTGGTGTTCCATGTTGAGCAGGCGCTCACGTTCGCTCTGCACCAGCCGGCGAACCGGGATGCCCGTCCAGCGTGATACGACGGCGGCGATGTCTTCCCCATCGACCTCTTCCTTGAGCATGCGGTGTTCCTTCTGAACGGCGGCCAGCTCGGTATTCAGTTTCTCCAGCTCCCGGTGAGTCTCCGGCAGCGTGCCGTAGCGGATCTCGGCGGCCCGCTGGAGCTCGCCTCGCTTTTCCGCCTCCTCCTGCGCCGCGCGCAGCTGTTCCAGGCGGGCGCGCGTCTGTTTGATGTTCGTGATGAGCTCTTTTTCCCTCCGCCACTGGACCGACAGCTCCTCGTAGCGTTTCTTGAGCTGCGCGAGTTCGGCCTCCAGCTGCTCCCGGGTCTTTGCGGCGGAAGCGTCGCCGACCACCGCACCCGAAGCCACCGCCTGCAGCTCGATCTGGCGCTGGATGATCTCGCGGTGGACCTCGTCGATGACCGTGGGCATGGAGTCTATCTCGGTGCGCAGGCGGCTGGACGCCTCGTCGATGAGGTCGATTGCCTTGTCCGGCAGGAAGCGGTTAGTGATGTACCGCGAGGAGAGCGTCGCCGCAGCCACGATCGCTTCGTCGGTGATTCGGATGCCGTGGTGGATCTCGTAGCGTTCCTTGAGCCCGCGCAAAATGGCGATGGTGTCCTCCAGCGACGGTTCACCCACGGGCACCGGCTGGAACCGCCGCTCCAGCGCGCGATCCTTCTCAACGTACTTGCGGTACTCCTCCACGGTCGTGGCACCGATGCACCGCAGCTCGCCGCGTGCGAGCATCGGTTTGAGCATGTTGGAGGCGTCGATGGCGCCCTCAGCGCCACCCGCACCTACCAGCGTGTGCAATTCGTCGATGAACAGGACGATGCCTCCGTCGGAATCGGCGACCTCTTTGAGGACGGCTTTGAGCCGCTCCTCGAATTCGCCCCGGTATTTGGCGCCTGCCAGCAGCGCCCCGAGGTCCAGGACGACGACCCGTTTGTCCTTGAGCCCCTCGGGTACGTCACCGGCGACGATGCGCTGGGCGATGCCCTCCACGATGGCGGTCTTGCCGACGCCGGGATCGCCGATGAGGACGGGGTTGTTCTTGGTGCGACGGGACAGTACCTGGATGGTGCGGCGGATTTCATCGTCCCGGCCGATGACCGGATCCAGTTTGCGCGCCCGGGCGAGCGCCGTCAGGTCGCGGCCGTATTTATCCAGAGGCTGGTAGGTGTCTTCGGGGTTCTCGCCGGTGACGCGGCTGCTGCCGCGTATTTCCCTGAGTGCGGCAAGCACCCGGTCGCGATCGACCCCCGCGGCCGTGAGTATTTCCGCGGCACGCCCCTTCTCCGCGAGCACGCCGAGCAACAGGTGTTCCACCGAAACGTACTCATCGCCGAGATGGGTCATTGCGTCGAATGCCGCGTCCATCAGACGTCGCAGGCGGTGTGACGGGGCGGTCTGAGCCGCACCCGATACCCGGGGCAGCGTCGCGAGGTGCGCCTGCACATCACGGCGCATTCTCCCGGGATCCGCCCCGATCTTTCGCAGGACATCCGCCGCAACCGATCCGGAAACACCCAGCATCGCGGCGAGTACGTGCTCGGGCAGCAGTTCCGGGTTCCCGTTACTCTCCGCGATACGCTGCGCTTCCACCAAGACTTCGCGCGTTTTGACCGTCAGCTTGTCGCTCTGGTTCATGCGCAAGACCTCTCGGGGCCATTGCCCACCCACTCCCCGTCAGACACCCGGGGTGTGCGGCATGTACATCGATTCATGGATGTTAGATGCACGGACCGGGGACGGGTTTCACGCGACACACGGGCACGAGACGCCGCACAACGGGTGGATCCGCGGCCGTTACGGACGGTACACCAGGTTTACGGCAAGCTTGAGATAGTCGCTCTGCTTGTCCGAGAACGCGGTGATGAGCGAGCGCTCTTCGTCGGCGATGCTGGTGAACGTCAGGTAGGTGCGGTCGGATTGGACGGATCCGTCCATGTAGAGTTGCGGCGAAAACTCGTAGCGGACGTTGACGATGGAGCGGTTGAACTCGTAGGTGTTGACCTGTCCACCGGTGTTCCCACTGGTGAACCGCGGGATGGTGGCAAAGTAGCCGCCGATGGACAGCTGGGCGTTGATGGTCAGGTTGAATGACGTGTAGTAGTTGTAGTACGAAACGGTGGTGTCCCCGTAGCGCCACGGGTGCAGCAGCAGCTCGTACAACAGCACTCCGTCACGCTCGAGGTACGTCCGGGAGGTCATCGTCTGAATGGCGCCCATCTCAAAGGTTCCCCAGGAGTAGCGGAACCGCCAGCCGGCGGTATTGGACGCACGGTCATTGAGAACGCTGCTCTGGCGCAGCCACGTCCACTGCTCGTAGAGGGTGAGCGGCATCTCCCCGCCGGGGGTGCTCACCGGCGACCGGTCGTACGTGTACTCGGTGCGCAGGGCGGGCGAGTAGATGGACATGAACACTTCAAACAACTTGGTCGGCTTGTAAAACGCGTTCAAACGGTACTCGAAGGAATCGGTTTTCTGGAAAGCGAGGGTCTGGGATTCCCGCAACCAGCCGTTGAACTTCCATACCAAGGATCCGTCGAACGACACCTTGTTCATGATGGGACGCACGGAGAACGTGAACTCGGCGTTGTCGGTGACCAGATCCCGGTCCCAGTACTCCCAGAGCAACTGTGACTGGTCCTTGGGAAGTATTTCGTCGTTGTTGAGGTAGGCGGTGTAGTTGTACTCGCGCGCCAGCCGCCCGCCCAGGTTGATGCCCGCGAACCGGAAGTAGCGGTTGACGCCCACCCCCAGACGGTTGTAGCGCAGGCGGGTATTGTACTTCTCCACTTCCCACGCATCGTAGGTCTGGCCGCCGATGCGTCCGCCCAGACGGGAGTTGGTCTCGGTCTGGAACTTGTTGATGGTTTCCAGGATGACGTCCCACTGGTCGGCGATCTGGTACCTGACCTGCACCGGATAGTACAGGTAGGATATGTCGACCACGTCGTAGGTACGGACAGGTTTCATGGACTGCGACACGTCCATGGAGCCGCTCAGCTCCAGGTACGAGTACGGCTTGACCCGGAATGAAACGAATCCACCGTTGAGGCTCGCGGTGAGATAGTCCCTGAAGACGGACAAGTCGGTCTGGTACAGCCCGTTGGGTCCGGGAACTTCGCGCGTGACGAAATCGTAACTGTTGTAGAGATACCCGGACAGCGACCCCCAGTCCGAATAGTACCGCATGCCGAGTTCCAGCTTGTAGAGGTCGTGGCGCGAACCGGACACGATGACCCTCCAGATCTCCTCGGTGGTGCGGTTCTCGTAGGACAGTTCGTTCAGCTGCTCGCTGAACATCTCACGGCCGACGTTGGTGTACATTGTGAGCCGCGGGGTGATGTTGTACTCTATGGTGAACCGGGCGTTGTAATCCTCCCGGGAGAGCAGGTTGAAGGCGTTGTCCAGGTACGGGTACGGCAGCGTCCGCTCGTAGCTCCAGCCGAGGTACATGCGCTGGTTGTACCGCGCGTTGAAGGTGTATCCGAAGAAGTCCTTGGGTTCGGTGTTGCCGAAGAAATACCGCGCGCCGTACCCGAGGTCAATGTACGCCAGCCCCTCGCGTGCAAAGTACTGGCTGGTGGTCGCCTCACGCCGGTAGGTGGCGCTGAACCCCATGTGGTTGTCTTCGAAGATGTTTTTGAGGTCGGTGTACAGGTCGGTCAGCGCTGACCCGTTGAGGCCGGCGGCCGCCAGCAGCAGTCCCGCGGCGATGCGAAGGTGGTGGTGGCATGGTCTCATGTGGTTCATCCCTTGAAGAGCACCATTTTGATTTTCACATCAATCGTGTGCACCAGCCCGAGGGAGATATCGTTCCACGAGCGGTTGATGAGCATGGCATAGTTGATCTGCATGTCGCCCTGGGTGAGGCCGACGCCCAGGGTGAACTCCCGGTCGTTGAACCCCGCGCGCACGCCGAGGGTCTTCCACGGGTTGAACTCCACCCCCACGGCAAACTCGTAGGCGCCCCGCATGTTGAGCATGTCGGCTGCGATGACCACGGCGTCGTCGTAGATGGACAGGCCGGTGCCGAACCGCAGTATGAACGGCACCACCTCGCCGGTGGCCAGCGTCATCAGCGGGTTGGCGATGTTGATGCAGCTGATCCCCAGATTGAGCCGGTAGTTGGAAAAGTACACGACGGCGAGCGCTCCGGCGTCAGCGGTGAACGCCTGGCCGTCGGTGTCCACCAGGTGCATCTGGAACAACCGCCCGTTGATGCCGGCCGCCACCGACACGTAATCGCTGGGGACGAAGCGATCCAGGCTCCAGGCACCCGACACCGTCGCCCCGAGAGTGCTGTAGTCCGCACCCCCCAGGGAACGGCCGGTCTCGTCGCGGCGCAGCAGGCCGCCGGTCGCGATGTTCATAACGCTCAGGCTGTAGCAACCCGCCCGCTCCGATGGGTTGGCCACGCCGAGGAATCCGAAGCCGGTGTCTTCGTACAACGTAGCGTAGCTGCCGAGGAACTCAAACTTTTCCAGGCGCACCAGTTGCGCCGGGTTGTAGAACGAACCGCTGACATCGGCGCACACCGCAGCGCCCGCGCGACCCATGCCCAGCGAACGTGCGCCCGCACCCCACGACAGGAGCGCCGCAACCTGCGCGTCCGCGGTGGTACATGCGACGCATACCGTGATGCACACCAGCAGCCGTTTAATTGCCATGCGGTCCGCCGTTCGCCCCCGGTCACTTGAACTTGATGTTGAACGAACCCGAGAATACCTGCGAGATACCCGTCGGGAGGTACGAAATGTTGATGATGTAGGCGTCTTCGCCGCGGGCGAGGTTCAGCCGGGCCCCGACGGACAAACCGATGGAGTCGGTTCCCGCATTGTAGCCCACCTGCAGGCCGAGCTCCGGCATCAGCATATACTCCAGTCCCCCGCCGAACGTGACGCTCTCGTTGCCGCCCATCGGGACGTGTACATCGGCGGAGAACACCATCATCCGCATGAACTTGGCGATACCCACCGAAACCCACGGGGTGACGGATTCCGCCTCGCCCTCCGCCCGGTACTGGAAGGGAAGCACCTGCAGCGAGTTGATGGAGGCGCCCAGGTCGATCCCGGAAACATCCAGCAGCAGGATACCCGCGTCCAGCAGCAGCCCGTTGCTGGTGTACTTGCCGAGAGTGGAGTTGACCAGTTTGACGTTGGCGCCCGCCGCAGTCTTGGGGTTGAGTTTGGACGACAGCGATATGGTGGTCATCGTCTCGTTGACCTTCAGGTCGCCCATCTCGAAGCCGTTGAGGTCAGTCTTCTGCATGAGCACGTCGAACCACTGCAGCCCCACGCCGAAGTTGATAGTCTTGTAGAGGTTCGGGTGGACGTAGCCCAGGTACTGGGTGTCGGTGTCTCCCAGCCAGCGGACGTAGCTGATCATCAGCTCTTTGCGGCTGAGGAACGCGAGTCCCGACGGGTTGTACTGCAGGAGGTTGGCGTCGTCGGAAACCGCGGTGAACGCGCCGCCCATCGCCAGGCCGCGTGCGCCGATCTTGATGTTACAGAACTCGCTGGCGTGCACCGCCCCGGCCGCCAGCAGCACCGCGGCCGCCAGCATCGTCTGCCGTATCGTCCTCGTCATCGTATCGTACCGTCCTTTGCGCTCGTTGGTTGCGGGGTTCATGGGTCACCTCACCACCAGCATCTTTTTGCTGAGCGTCTTTCCGGATGCTGTCAACGTATAGATGTACACCCCGGTGTTCACCTTGTTGCCGTTCACGGTTCCGTCCCAGGACGCCTCCCAGGTGCCGGACCCCAGCTCCTTCTCGTCCAGGAGGGTGACCAGCTTCTTTCCTGTCAGCGTATAGATGGCGACGGTCACCGGTGACTGGTCCGAGATGCTGAACTTGATGCGGGTGACCGGATTGGAGACGGACAGGTCGAACGGGTTGGGACCGTTCTGGAACAGCTTGACGTCCGCCGGCGGTTCCACCGCGTTGACCGTGATGACCTTGCGCGCGTACGGGTTTTCCGGGAAGGTACCCGCGCCGCTGGCTTCCACGGTGAGCGCCACCCGGTACGTCCCTGCAGTGGGCATGGTGAAAGTGACCTTGGGACCCGTCTTGACGGTGGATGCCCCACTGGGCGGAATCAGCTCCCAGGTGTACAGATTGATGGCGCCGGTGATGCCGTGCACCACCGACTCGGTGCCGTCGAACTCGATGGCTTGTCCCTTGGGCACCTTGTAGACATCGCTCTCGTAGCGGAACAGTTTATAGAGCTGGTCGTAGGTCCACCTGGCGTCAACCGGGACATCGGTGATGCGGATATTGGCGTACAGGCCCGGCACCGGCGATTTGACGTACACCTTGCCGGTGTACCGCGTGGCGTTCCAGTTGCTGTTGCCGACACCGTAGGGCGTCATCTTCGCGGCGCCGATGTACATTTTGTAGAAATTACTGATCATGCGGGGCACCTTGTACTCGATCATGCATTTATGCCCCACCTTGGCCCCCTGTGCGATGAATCGGGCCGCCACTGGATACACCAGCAAATCGGCGTACGGGTCAAATCCCTTGAGTCGCTCGTTGTTGATGTCGTAGAGGACGCCGTCGCAGAAAGCCCGCATATCCAGCGTGTCGCCGCCGTCGGTGTCGCTGCCGAGGGACCACCGCACGTTGTTGTCGGAACTCTCCAGGGAGATGGCGGTCTCCACGAACCCCCGTGCGCGGTCGGCTGCGGTGATGTTGCCGGTGATGTCCAGCCATGGGGCCAGCTCGCGGCTGACGAACCGGTTGGCCGCGACGCCGTACTGCGCTTCCAGGGCCGAGCAGGTGTCTTCGATGGTGTTGACCAGCGTCCAGGAGTAGCCTGAGTAGGTCCGGATATCGTCTATGTAGAACTGGTAGTTTGAGTTGGATTCGAAGCTGCGGCTGGCGAATTCCAGCGAGGTGATGGCAGCCCCGCCGGACAACGCGGTCATCCATCCGTCGCTGGAAACTTCCGGACTGTCCAGCAGGAAGGAGTAATACTGCCAGGTGTCCGGCTCCCCTCGATACATGAAGTACCACTCGCCGAACTCGCCGCCCGTCAAAGTGACACGGAAGCGGAAGGCGTCCGCCTTTGCCGCATTCTGGGCGAGCCGCATCCAGAACGACAGCTGTGTGTTGTTGGCCCCTCCGGCGAGCCATCCGCTGGCCTGCGCCGGGGTCATCTGCACCGGTACGAACGCGATGGCGCCGGTGCTGATGGCTACCCGGATGGAACCGGCCCCCTGCACCTTCAGCGCGGCTTCCGCGGTGACCGAAGCGCCTCCGCCCGGCGTCCAGGTCCCGGCATCTTCGCAGGCGTCTATTTGCACAGTTGCGGCGCGGGCGATACCCGCGCACAGAACCGCCGCACTTAGCAGTGCTCCGATGCTTCGCATGCCCGTGAACCTCTTGTTATGCATAGGTCGTCCCCCGATGCTACTTCTGGTTGATGTTGGTCAGCAGCTCGTTGATGACCGTGACCAGGTCCTGCAGCTCGTCGCCCTTGCGGACGGAGAGTTTGCGCGCGTAATTCTTCGTGTCGATCATCTCGCGGATGTCTTTCTTGAGCCGGAACACCGGCCCGGCGATCTTGTGCGAGATGATGATGGATACCAGCGCCACCACCACGGTGTAGATGATCCCGTTGATGAGCAGCGACATTTGGATCTGCTTGACTTGATTGCCGATGGCTGACGAGAACAGGTTGGGCAGCAGTGACTGCATGGTCAGGTAGGAGTGCACCTCCACCAGGATGACCATCACCAGCAGCACCACGCCGATCATCAGTGCATACTTCAGCTGCATCCGTTTGTCGATCAGGTACTTCCGCCGGTAGAAAACGACCATGGGATCCTCCCTCGTCGTCGCGCCCTCAGCGCGTGAGTATCGCCAGGATGTGCTTTTCGGCTTCTTTCTGGTACTTGGGGCTGTTCTTTTTCACGATCTGCCACTCGTTGAGCGCCTTCTTCAGGTAGTCGTCGCGCGAGTACCACGGGACGGCGTCCGCCATCTTTTCGTAGGCGTTGGCGAGCTTGCGACGCATCTCGATGATGGACGGGTTGCGCTCCAGGTAGGCGAGGTAGGCGTCCACCTCGAACCCGGGCAGGTTCATCCGGCTGTAGGCCGCGGCGAGCCCTTCGTAGAAGCCCATCTCCTCGGGATACTGGCGCAGCGCCTCCTGGTAGAACCGCACGACATCCTCTTCCAACCCCTCGACGGCCGACTTCTCGGCGAGGTAGTAGTAGTCGCGGATCGAGCGCCCGGCGGCGGCGTCGCCCATCTGTTTCCAGTCCGCGGCGCGGCACAGCTGGTCGCCGGTTCCGGACTTCGGGCGCAACACGGCGCGCTTGACCAGCTCCCAGTTCAGGCAGCGGGTCTTGGCCGATTTGTCGCGGTAGAATACCAGCGCTTGCACCGCTGAACCGCCCGGCGCCACCGCGAGCACGACGGACAGGGTATCGGTATTCTTGCGCAAGAACTCAGCGACCACCTTGTGCGCCCCCGCACCGTCCACACCCAGCAGCAACAGCTCGCGGCCGTCCTCCAGCTTCAGCGGCGTGCCGTCCGGCGACGCGGTGATCCTCGCGGTCAGCACCTGGTGCGGCGCCTCCCAGTTGACGTACCAGTACAGCGATCGGTCCAGTGTCTGCGCCCCGGCGGCGGCGCTGAGGACAACAGCCAGCACGGTCAGTCGGGTTCGGTTCATGTCGGTGGTCACCTTTTCACGGGCGTGGGTTTATAGGTGGCGATGCGGTACACATCCTCCCGTTGCGCGGCGTCGCGCCCGTCGAACGGCGAACTGCGGTACCGCACCAAACCGCTGCCTGCCAGCAAGGAGTTGAACGTCTTGTAGAAACTGGTGCAGTACAGCGGATGGATGTCGGACAGCACTTTGGTCACGTTGAGGCTGAGGAACTGCGTGTACCCGTGGTCGATCACATGCATACCCCAGGCGCGGCCCTCGTCGGTGACGCTGGCGCCACGCACGTTGGTGTCCTCCAGCGTGAACTCGACCCCTTCCTCGGTTTTCAGGCGGGTACCGTCGATGTTCATGAGAACCCACGAGAGGTTGGTGCCGTATTCCTCCGTGAACCCGCCTTTGTCGCCCAGGAAGTACAGCGGGTAGTCGCCGATCCAGACGATGCGGCCGCCGGCGCGCATGTACTTGTAAAACAGACTGTCCTTGGTGCGCGGGGTCAGCAGCGATTTGGGCGCCACCCCCATGGACATGACGATGACGGTTCCCGCGGCGCCGTTCTCGGTGCGCGTCAGCTCCCGCATCCAGACGGCGGTTTCAGCGGCGTTGAGTACGCGGAACCCCTTCCCCTCCAGGAATGATGCCAGTTCCTGTGGAAAGTACACCCAGCTCACGGGGTAGTCCCGGTCGTAGTAGACCGCCTGGGTCACCCCAGCGACGGACTCGGTGCTGACCGTCATCTCCCTGGTGCGCCTCGCGGTCGCTGCCCGGTCGACACCGGTGTCCCAGTTGAAACGGTTGTACTGCGTGCCGTCCGAGGCGCATCCCCCGAATGCTACCAGGATCGCGGCCCCGGCGGCGATCAACGTCCGTGTGGTGGTCATCGTGGTGTCCTTGTCGGCGTTCATGGCGTTTGCAGGAGTTTGTCCAGCAGGTTCTCCTCTTTTTTCTGGTCGAGCTTCTTTTTGTCTTCCTCGGTCAGGTTGCCCGGCGCACGGATGGTGTCGGTGGACGAGGACGGCGGGGTGAATGTTGCCGGAGCTGCCGGGGAGGAGGGTTGCTGCGGACGGACCACAGGCCGGGGCTCGGCCGCGGGGACCGGCTGCTGCGGCCGTTGCTGCGTCTCACCGCCCGGCATGATCAGATCCTCCAGCCGGAAACCCTCCCGCACCTTCAGTTCGCCCTCCTGCAGGACAGGCGCGCCGAACCGGAACCCGGCGGTGACGTGGTGCGTCCCTGCGACGTCTCCCACGCGGAACGAGTAGGTGTACGCGTAATCAATGCGGGCCACGGTAGACCCTCGTCGATCCAGCGATGTTCCGTAGCCGAACCCTACGGCCGCGCCGTGCATGCCCATGCCGCCGCGCAGGTCGAACCCGCCGCGGAATGCCAGTTCACAACCGGTCATCAGGTTCATCTTGTCCGCGTCGGATCCCCACCGCTGGTTGCGGTACACCGCGTCGGCGCTCACCGTCAGCTTGCGCACGTTTCCCGTTCCGTTGAACCATGTGTGGAACGAACCGCCGACGCGCAGCTCCAGCGGCACGGGATCCGATTGCACCAGCCCGACGTCGGGCTGGGTGACATTGGCGATGACTCCCCCGACGTAGATCGGCGAACTGACCCTGACCAGCCCGCCGAGATCGGCGGTGAAACCCGACGCACCGCTGGTATCGAGGACGAAGGTGTCCTGACCCATGCCGGCGAGGTCGCGCGCGGTGTCGTCCCAGCGGAATTCGTGCGACAGCATTTTGAGGTTGATGCCGGCGAACGCTTCCTTGCCGAGCGCGCGGAACGCCGCCAGGTCGTTGAGACGCAGGGCGTAGCCGAGAGCGGCGACCGTTTCCCGGTAGAGACCGTCACCGTCGAACTGCGTGAAGGAGATGCCGAAGGTGCCGGCGCCGCGCACGGGCAGCGCGTACGAACCGGTCATCAGACTGAGCGCGATGTCAGCGATCCCCGCGTGGGGTTTGACGTAGGCGAATCCGCCGCTGTGCGACACCACACGACGCAGGCCCGCCGGGTTGTAGAACATCGCCGACGGGTCGTCCGCCAGGCCGACGAACGCGCCGGCCATGCCGTTGGCGCGCCCGCCCGGCGGCGTGAACTGGAACGCGGCCTGCGCCACGACCGCCGCCCCGAGGATACCCACTATGCACCATCTCCGCATCGCTGCTCCCGCGCCTGTCCGGCGGCGCACCGGCCCGCCGTCAAGAATAGACTACTGTTCCGTAAACGTCACCGAGGTGATGCCCGCCGCCGCGCAGGCGTTGAGTACATCCACCACCCGCTGGTGTTTGGCGTCCACGTCCGACTGGATGATCACCGGCGGGTTCTCAAAGAACGACTTGAGGTTGCGCAGCATGGTCACCAACTGGGGCAAGTCGTTGGAACCGACGGAATCGTACTCCCGCCCTTCCACGAGGATCCGCCCCGACCGCTCGATGAACACGATCACGTTCTCAATCTTGCTCATGTCCAGGGACTGGCTGTCCACCGGCATGTTGGTCTTGAGCTCGCTCTCGTAGGTCTGGAACGTGGTGGCGCACATGAAAAAGATGATCAGCTGGAACACGATGTCGATCATCGGCGCCATCTGCATTTCGGTGTTTTCTTCTTCGATCTGGATCGTTTTCATGGGCAGTCCCCTAGTCCACCCGCTGCATCGCGGAGAATGCCACCTTGTAGATGCCCGCGGTGGAACAGATCTTGACCGCCTTGAACACGTCCTGGGACGTGGTCTCGGCGTCCGCGCGGATGGTCACGGTGAAATCGATGTTCGGGTTCTTGGCCACCGTGTCCAACAGCACCGGCAGCAGTTGGTCGGCGGTGTAGGTCTTCTGGTTGACCACCATCACGCCGTCCTTCTTGACGTTGATGAGCATGTCGCCGGGCATTGGCTCGCGGTCCTTGGCCTGGTCCGCCTTGGGCAGCTTGATACCCTCGATGGTGGACAGATTGTGGAACGTGGACACCAGCATGAAGAAGATGATCAGCTGGAACACCACGTCGATCATCGGCGACATCTGGAAGCTGACCTCTTCCTCCGGCATCTGCCTAATTTTCATGGAAACGGCTCCTGACCCGGTCCGGGGGTTATGCGGCGACGTCCTGCACGCCCGACCCGCGCTTGCTGTACGACAGGTTGTCCACGAACTCCGAGGCGGACACGCTCAGCCCGATGGTGAGCTTGCGGATCACCCCGCGGTAGTAGAAGTACATGACCATGAACGGGATGGCGATGATCAGACCGGCGGCGGTGGTGATCAGCGCTTCACCGACGCCTTTCGCCAGCAGCTCCGGTTTGCCCATGCCGCCTCCGAACGCGATCACGTTGAAGGCGTTGATCATACCGGTGACGGTCCCTAGCAGTCCCAACATCGGCGCCACAACGGCCACGGCGTTGAGGTACTGGTTGGTCTGCATGACATCGCTGATGCCGTTGTCCAGAACTTCGCCGATCGCCGACTCGATGTCCACCTTCCGGTGTTCGCGTTTCTTGAGACCCGCCAGGAACGCCTTCATGATGAGAGGCTGCGAGTTCTCGCAGAGCTCGACGGCCTTGTCGTACTCGCGGTTGAGCACCAGCTCATTGACCGACTTGAGGAGCTCCATGTCGGTGAACTTTTTTTTGCGCAGCGAGAAGAACGACAGGTCCACGACCAGCGCCATGCCGATAATGGACGCCAGCAACAGGGGGTACATGACCGGACCGCCGGAGAGGAACAGCCCTCCGAACGTGAGGTCCATGCCCTTGGGCGCATCCGCCTGGCCGGTGGCCGACGGGGTTAGCGACAGATCCTGCGCCAGCAGCAGGCCGGCGCACGCCGCCAGCGATACCATGAGTGCCAGGGCGATGCGGTACGTTCGTGTTTGAGTACTCGTCTGCATGTATCTCTTCCTCCCTTCCCGGGGTGCGGCGGCGCTTAGGCCGCCGTCAGTTGAGTTTCGCAAGGCGGTCGCGTGCGGCGGCGGCCTCCTCGGAATTCGGATACTTGGATACCAGCTCCTGGTACATCTGCTTCGCCTTGTCGGTCTGGCCGAGGTTCTCGTTGCACATGCCGGCGCGCAGGAACGCCTTGACCATCCAGGTCTCATAATTGGTGTACACCAGGACAATGCGCGCAAAGTAGCTCAACGCGTTTTGGAAGTCCGAGGTCTGGTAGTAGCTGTCGGCCAGCATGTACACCACCTCGGCCCCTTCTTCACCGGGCGGCGGAGTGACCGGTCTCAGCCACTGGATCGCGGTGGCGTAGTCCTTGGTGAGGTAGGAGGACTTGCCGTACGCGTGCATCACTTTCTCGTTGTCTTTGAACCGGTTGATGCGCGGCGCGATAGCGGCCTTGACCTCCCGGGACAGATTCAGTCCCTGCGCACCGAGCTTCAGGTAACACTCCGCCATGCCCCACACGCTCGTGGGTACCAGCGAGTGCGATGGAAATTGCTGAACCACCCGCCGGTAGTAACCGTATGCCTCCTGGTACTGCTGCGTGTTGAAGTAGACGTCGGCAACCAGGTACGACTCCTCGGCAGTGAGGGAGTACCCTGACAGACGTGACTCCACCGCGGCGAGCGCCTGGTAGGCGCGCTCCGGGTCCTTCTTCTTGTAGAAGTATTCCGCCAGCTTGAACGACGCCGGCATCGCGAGCACCGGGGTGCCGGAGTACTTGGAGACCACCGACCGGAAGAACTGTTCCAGCTCGGCGTCGCTCCTGCCCAGCTTCTCATAGTTGCGGACGATCTTGTCAAGGGCGGCGTAAACGCCGGCGCTGTCCAGATTGAGCACCACCGCGTTCTCGAACACCTGCACGTAGACGTTGAGCGACTCCTGGTAACGACCCGTGTTAAACAGCGCGTCAGCGAGGTTGAACCTGCCATCGATGGCAACCTTGCTCTTCGGGTACTTGGCGACGAGCAGGCTGTAGGCATCCGCCGCCTCCACGAACTTGTTTTGCCGCTGGAAGTTCCACGCGGTCCAGAACAGGGCGTTGGGCGCGACCTCGTTGTCCGGGTACTTGGACACCACCCGCTGTAACGCGTCCACCATCTCGGCGAACTTGTCCTGCTCCTTGTAGCACATGCCCAGGTAGTAGAACGCGTACGGGGCGGTTTCGTCGTCGGGGTATTCGGTGATGATCGTGGTGAATTCGGCGATGGCATCGTCGTAGCGTTTGCCCTCGTACAGGAGGTTGGCGATGGTGTAGCGGGCGCGCGGCACCCGCTTGTCCTCGGGGAACCGCGCGATGAACTCGCGGTACCAGCGGATCGCCTGCGGCGCGTTCTTCTGCGCCCGGTATATCTCGGCCAGCTGCGGCAGGATGATCTCGACGTAGCGCTTCTCGTTGGGATACTCGCGGTAGAACGCCTCGAACGCGGCGACCGCCTTGTCCATCTGCTTGAGATCGTTGTAGCAGGTGGCCAGGTTGTACTTCGCCTTCACGACGAACTGGCTGGTCGGGTACTCCCGCAGGAAACGCTCGTACACGGCCGCCGCTTCGGCATAGAATTCGGTTCCGGCCAGGAAGTGCGCCTCGGCGATCATGAACAACGCTTTCTCGCGCCGGACGGGATCCGAGAATTTCCAGAAGCCGCTCTTCTCGCGGGCGATGATGCGGGCGTAGTCGTCGGCACCGTACCAGCTCTCCAGCAGGGTGAACAGCAGCCCCTCGTCGGCGACGTCCTTGGCGTCCACATCCCCCTGTACCAGCACGCTGATGCGCACGTACTCGCCCATCAGCTCCTTCTCGTCGGGATAGCGGGATTTGTATTCGGCGATGTACTTCTGCGCCAGCGCCTTGTTCTTCATTTCGTAGGCGCACTGAGCCATGTTCAAGAGGGCGCTGGGGTAGAGATCTTTGCGATCCTTGACCTCGTTATACAGGATTTCGTAGTCGAACGTCTGCCACCACGACTGCTGCGGGCTGCGGTCGTAAATGGCGCGGGACCCCTCGGTCACGCGCTTGCGGTTCTCGGCGCGGGCGGCCTTTTGCGCCGCCGCCTTGGCGGCGATCTTCTCCAACATCTCCTTCTTCGGTTTCACCCGTGCGTAGTATTCCGCGGCGAGCGGGTAGTTGCGCTCATTGAAGTAGTATTCGGCGATGCTGTGCCACGCCTCGCTGACTGCGAAGATGTCGGGTGAATCGGCGATCTCGTTGGCCTTCCGGACGGCGTCCTCAGGGCGTTTCAGTTCCAAGTAGAGGCCGATGGCGAAGTTCTTCACATCGGGCATCAGCGCCGAACGGGAGAACAGCTTTTCCATCTTCTGCACCCGGGCGACGGCTTCGTCCAGGTTCTTCTGTTCGTAGTACGACCGGGCGATGTTGTAGTACGCCTGCGGCACGAAATCGCTGTTGGGCGCCTTGGACAGGAACATCTCGTAGGAGGCGATGGCGTAGTCGTACTTCTGCTGGTTGAAGTAGTACTCGCCGATGAAGAACAGGCCGACCTTGCCCACCTCTTCGTCGGGGTAGGTAACCACGATGTTCTTGACCACGCGGAACATGCTCTCGTTGTCCTTCTTGCGGTAGTACACGTAGGCGAGCTGGGACTTGACGGCCTTGAGGAGATCCTTGTCTGTGGCGCCGTACTTGTCGCCGATGAACAACAGCTGGCTGGCCGCCTGGTCGTACCTGGCCTGTTCCACCAGCTTCTCGACCTGGAAGTACATCTCCCAGCCTTCCCCCTGCTGCGGGCGGAACACCGACTCGGACAACTGGAAGAAGCTCTGGATGAGCAGGTACCCCGACAGCCCGATGATGGCTATTTGAGTGATCATGCGCTTCCCGTTCCCCTGAAATCGGTGCTTCGCACCGGGATTAATGTATAAAAAATAAACCTGTCCGACAACCGGCTGCGGATGCGACCCGTCGTCAGCGCCCCTACTCCGTGCGCAGGACCGCGAATTTGAGCGTGCGGTACGTCTTCACGTTGCCCCGCTGCAGCAACAGCTTGCCGACGTAGACGCCGCTGGGAACCCACTCGTTGAGGGGGTCGCGACCGTCCCACTCCACGATGTTCCACCAGCCGGCGCGGGCGCCGGCGCCGTCGGGCAGGTAGCGCCGCTGCAGGACCACCCGGCCCATCAGGTCGGACACCTGCAGGAAAACCTCCGTCCCCGCGCGGTCAGCTTCCAGGTAGTATCCGAACCGCACCGTTTGTCTGCCCAGCATCGCCGGCATCGGGAACACGTTGAGCGCCGCGCGATCCAACACCTCGTCCCAGCGTCGGTTCCAGGCGTCCTGTTCGGAAATGCCGCCGACATCCGGTGTCACCACCGTGATGGTGAACGACTTTTCGTCCGTGAATCCGAACCGGTCGGCCACCCGCACGAACACGGTGTAATCCCCGGCGGACCGGTACGTCTGCTGGGCGACGCCCGACCGGTTGGAAACGTTGGCGCTGCCGTCCCCGAAACCGAAGAGGTACAGCAGTTCCCCGGGCTCCGCATCCGGATCGCGGCTGCCGCGGGCGTCCAGCGTCACCACTTCGCCGGTACTCACGATGCGCTTGAACAGCAGGTCCGCGACCGGCTTGTACGACAGTGTGATGGTCACCGGAGCGGTGCTGTCGCTCTGGCCGTCGTACGTGGTGATGGTCAACGTCGGTTTGTACTGGGTTGACTGCGGGGTACCCGGCAGCGGGAACAGGTGCGTCACCACCGGTTCGGTGCTGGTCGTTCCGTCGCCGAAGTCCCACAAGAATGACTTTATAGGCCCGCCGGGGTAATTGGACGCTGAACCATCGAACACCACCGGTGTCCCGTAGGGCGCCAATGTCCTGTCTGCGCTGAACAGGGCCGCGGGCGTCATCTGTACCACGATGGTGGCGAACGCAACGGAGTACAGGCGCTCGCCGGAGGGGAGCGTCTGCGTGGAATCGTACACCGCAACCCGGTAGACGTGGGTTGAAGAGACGGTATAGACGTACGGGGCCGGCAGCGGCGGGTTGAGCGCTCCGGCGGGAACGGTGGTGATGTACGTAAAGTAGGCGGTCCTGCTGTACACCGTGGTCTGGGAACTGGCAAACAGGTCCAGCCAGATGGGTTCGCCGGTGACCGGGTGCGTGCCGATGTACGTGGACCATACCATCATCCCGATGCCGCTGTCAGCGTCATAGGAGCCGCTGGCGTCCAGCAGGAACTGTTTGCCGTTCCTGACCACGGTCGGCGACGCCGTCAGGAACGCCACCGGCGCCAGTTTCAGCGTCCCCGTGGACGGCGGCGGGATCTCAAACGGATTGATGTAGAAGGAATTACTATACTCATTGGTGAATCCCAACGTATCACTCACCGCCAGCCGGACGGTGTACGTGCTGCCGCCGGGATTCAGCAGGTAGCTGTGGGAGGGTCTGGACCCATACCCGGCGGCACCATCGCCGAAATCCCATATCCACTGGTCTATGTCCCCGTCCAGGTCCAGAGACACCGTGCCGTCGAAATCAACCCGGACGCGGTCCGGGTCAACAGCAGGATTGTAGGTTGACCGTGCGGTGAAGTACGCCCACGGCTTGGTCTTGTACCGTACCGTGACATCGTGCAGCAACGGACGATCCTGAGTGCCGATCGCTTCGAAACGTGCTCCGATCTGGATGTACCACGTTGCGAGACGGTACCCCAGCAGATCCTGGCCGTTGTTCACCGGCACCCAGTCGGCGGTGCTGGAGACCACGCGGTTGTAGTCGCGCACGAACAGCTTCACCGAGGTGCTGGACGGCGTGGTGGCGTTCCAGGAAACCCGATGAACCACCGTCTGAAAGTACACCGTCGTCCCTGCGGTGAAGCTGCTGCAGATGAAAACCGGCGAGGTGTACTCTCCTGAACTCGCACCGGTGAGCTTGGGCATCTCATCGGAGGCGGGTTGGGTGAGCACCGCCTCGTCCCGGTAGGATTTGCCATCGCCGCCGATGAAGATCGTTTCCTCGTACTTGCGCAGGACAAAGTCGTCAATGAGGTGCTGGTTGGTGTTGGTGCTGGTGGCGGCGCTGAATCCGAGCCCCGACCACGCCGGCGCGAACGGCAGCGGGTAGTCCTTCACCCGATGGAACGGCACCGGTCCCGCAGACTCGGTGTACACGTTGACCACGCCGTTGGCGGTGAAGGTGGTGTGGCGCACAAACGCGACCTCGACGGAGTACCACCGCTCATTGCGCACGACGTCGATGCCGTCGTACACGTACAAAGACGGCGTCCAGGTGCTGCACAGCATCCCGATGTGGGGTCCGGTCGGAGTGGTCATGCCGCTCCCCGGCGGCATGAGCAGGCTTTCCCCCGTGTTTTCAACGGCGTCAAACTCCACGCCGTACCCGGTGACGTTGGCGCCGCCGGCGGTGAATCCCAGGCGAGAACCGGTGTCCGGCAGGTTGCTGCTGAACCGGGCAACGTCTTTGTAGAACATGAAGGTGAAGCCTTCGCCGCCGTCCGGCTGGCCGTTGTTGTTGGTCACCTTGTACTTGAACATCGCTTTCCAGGAACCGACCAACGGGAGACTCACGCCGTTCGGTATCGCCACCGCGGCCACGTTCGCCGTGTTGTTGGTGAGGCGTAGGACGTTGGAAGCTGTTTTTGAGGATGTGTTGTTGCCTTCGTCCATGGGTCCGCCGTTATCCGTCGCGACCGCCGTACCCGCCGCACCGTTCATGATGATCGTCCAGGAGGACAAGCCCGATTCAAAGTCATCGGCGAAATCGAACACCCCGCGGATGTTGCTGACCGGTGTCGCCGCGGGATTGGCGCTGTACATGAAGATGTACACGTACCCGGGCGATCCGGGCGCGGATGCCGCGGGAATCGAGGGTACGCGCACCCAGATACGTGTCGGTATCGCGGTGAATGTACTGATGCTCTCAATCCAGTAGGGGAGCACGGTTGAGTCATCGGCGGTGAGGAACCGCAGGTCGCTGCCGTCCGCCTTGAGCTTTCCCGCTTGATAGAGCCCTCTGATTTGGGTACTGCTGAACGTGATCAACGCCGGATACCCGCTGAGCGCACGGGTGGAGTAGTTGAAAACGAATACCGGCAGCTTGCGGTCCCAGTTGCTGTTCCACCAGGTCGCCGGTGCGCTGGACAGCGTGATGGATGCCCCGACCCCGGTACCCGTGGTCTGTGTGAACAGGAAACTGGAACCCGGACCGGTGAAGTCGGTGTCGCTGGTCAGCACCCACGTCCGAGTGGACTGTGGATATGCAAGTGCGCCGATGTACACAACGGCGGCAATCGCGAGCCGTACCGGCCGCACGACACGCCCGACCGTACGGTTCACACACTGTGTGTTCATTTCGCCACCACGATGGAGGTATATTTTACGGTATCATCATCCATGGTCATGCGGCACAGGTACAACCCGGACTCCACGGGGCTGCCGTCGTGGGCACGCCCATCCCATACAATGCGACTGCCGCCCTCGCGCCGCAGGCCGACGACCGCCACACCGTTGACTGTCGTCACCATCACCTCGCGCACCGACGCGCTGAACGCCACTCCGGAACCGCCCGGAGTTAGGAACCGGCGATCGGGACCGGGAGTATCCTCCACCGGCGCGCCGCCCGCACGCAGGCCGTAGATGCCGAAACGGTTGACCCGAACGGAGATTGTCTTGCCGGTCACCGCATCGGTGCTGGTGTCCACCACGCCGCCGATGTACCTCCACGCATTGGTTGCAGGATCGCGGTAGTGGACCGCCAATGTCGTCGCGGGGACGCCGGTTCCGTCAAGAATACCGTCGTTGTCGGTGTCCAGATACATCAACGTCAGGTCGAACGGCCTGTCCACCGGCGTGAGAGCGGGGCCCAGCGTGAAGCTGATTAAGGAATCGTACAGCGTCCCCTGTTCTATCGTGAACTCGGGGACACCGATGGTCCCCTGCGCCAGCCGCACCCGGACCACGCCGTCCTCCGGGTTGCCGTCAGGAACCGAGAACGTACCCGCATTGCCGGCGAACCGCGTCAGCGGGGACACCGCGATTACGGCGGGAATTGAAGACGGGTAATAGGCAAAATTGCCGCCGGCGTCCCGGGCTTCCACCTGCCAGGACAGCGTGCACTCCTGTGCCGATGCCTCGGGAGGTATGTCAAACCGGTACGTTCCGCCGATCACAGACGTGGGGGGCACGGTACGCCATCCCTCACCATTGACGCGGTAGCGCATGAAGCCCGTCACCGGCGCGGTGGAGTCGTCCACGATCTGCATCAGCGCCGTGATACGGTTGCGCAGGATTCCGACAGCCGCAGGCGGCGTCAGAAGCGGCGTGACGAGCGGCGGATTGGTATCCACCCGGCGGGTCACCACGTTGACCTGGTTGGACACCGGCGACCAGTTCCCCTGCTCGTCGGATACTTTGAGCGCGACACTGTAGAAGGCATCTCCGGGCCCGAAGTGAACGACGACCGACATCGGAGTTCCCGGCGCAGCGTTGGTGGTGAAGAGCACCTGCGTCGGGATGGAGTCCCACGTACCGTCATTGACATCCGTCATCCGGGAGTATTTGATGATCACGGTGCCGTTGGCGATGTCACCCACCCAACCGTCATCCCCGGGCATCGTCCAGGTCAGCCGTGCGCTGGTGTACCCCTCCATCGCCGCCACAAGGTCGGTGACCCGCGCAGGCGGCACCGTTTCCGGCAAGGGTACGTATGCATTGACTACCGGCGACGGCCCGCTCCAGTTGATGACTTCATCACCCAGCCACACACGGAAATAGTGGCGACGTTCCTGTTCGAGACCGGCGATGATGAATGACATGCGCTGTCCGGGAGACACCCCACCGGTGGACAGCACGACCTGGGCATTGGCGGTGGACCACTCCACCGCGGCGACATCCGTCGTGTGCTGGACGCGGATGTAGCCTTTCGCCAGGTATCCGGACGTGCTGTTGTCCCCGGTGTAGTCAAATGAGAACCGCACCTGTCCGGGCACCGCGGTCAGCTCGACGCGGGGATCAACAACGGCCGCAGGGGCGATGGTATCCTGGGTGATGCAGAACGCCGGGGGGGCTGAAACCGGTGACCAGTTCTGCTTGCCGTCGAACGTCCAGATGACGATGTACTGCGTCACCCCCGACTGCAACCCATTGATGACATAGCTCAGGCGCGTCCCCGGCGGGAACCAGCTGGTGGGCATGGTGATCTGCGCCGCGCCAGTGGACCACGCAACGACCTCCGTGGAATACTGGATGCGGTACAGGCTGCCGACCGGCAGCGTCCCGACGGTCCCGTCGTCGCCCGGGGCGGTCCACGATAGCATAACACTGTCGGGCGCCTCGTTGGCGGACGCCGACAGGTCGGTGATGCGCGCCGGCGGAGTGGTATCCACGGACTCTTTGTTATACGCAGTGCTCAAGGTGAACACGGCCGACCCGGACGACACATTCAGAACATCGTCGGCCACCCACATGCGCAGATAGTACGTGGCGTCGAAAAACAGCTGCCCGATGACGATAGACGCTGTGCTCAGCGCCGGGACATTGTATGAAACGCCGGTGATCTGCGCCTGCTCGTGAGACCACGCCGTGTTTGGATTCAGTGAATACTGCAGGTAGTATACACCGAACGGCGTGAACGCCCCTGCGCTGCCGTTGTCCCCGGACCACCGCCACGAGATCAGCGCCGTCTGCGCCGTGGTCGGCTGGGCCAACAGCTCCGCACGTACCTCCGAGGGCGGGAACGGCGGCGTCACGTCCGCCGTGCTGAACCCCGGGTTGGTGGAGGTGATGTTGGACCGCGGCGACCAGTTGCCCACCTCATCGCACGCCCACAGTATGAAGTAGTACGTGAGGGACGGGTTCAACCCGGGAATCTCGTATCGCGCGGTGCTGCCCGGAGTAACGTTAAAGGTGGAAAAGGATATCTGCGCCTGTGAGCGGATGCCCATGCGCGGCAAGTTCGTGCTGTACTGTATCCGGTAGAACCCGGTGAGCGCGCCTTCGGTGCCGTTGTCCCCGGGTGCCGTCCACGTCAGCACGGCAACCCCCGCACCGCCCGAGGCGTATGCGAGGTTGGTCACCTTCGCCGGAGGGATGGTGTCCCACACCAGGAACACCGTCACACTGGACGGCGCCGACCAGTTGGGAACCTCGTCACCGTACCAAACGCGGAAGTACCAGCTCGCATTGTTGGCCAAGCCGGTAAACTTCCACGCACGCGCCGCCCCGGGAACCAACGACGTGGACACATTGATTTGGGCGTTGGACGGATTCCACGATGCCGCCGGGTTGCTGGAATACTGCAACGCGAACCGGCCCACGTTTTGCAGCGCGCCGGTGTACCCGTCGTCGCCGGGACACGTCCACGCAAGATCCACCGTACTCTCCGCGGAGTTGATCCCGACCAGATCGGTGACCGCGCCCGGCGGGTCGTTGTCCCCCAAGCTGAAGGAGCCCACCGCGGAATACGGCCCGACCAGGTCACCGCGGTCCCACAACCGCACCCGCCAGTAGTACTGCACGCCCTTGGTGAGCGCCGGACCGCCGTAGGTCAGGGAACTCGCCGTCGTGAGAATTTTCCCCGAATCCCACACCGACCCGCTGGAGTTGTTTACGTCGTTGATGTTGTTTGCAAGTATCACTTGGCAAGCGGTCTGCCCGTCGTACGGATCGTCGTCCTGGAACGTCCATGAGAACACCGGAGGGTTGACCAGGGTCCCCACCGGGTCCACCGCGCCGTTGGTCCGCACGTTGGTCGGCGCCTCGGGCGAGGAGTTGCTGGCGAACGCGGAAGCCATGTTGGACTGCGCCGAGGTGTTGCCGGCGTCATCCCGCGTCCAGATGCGAAAGTAGTACGTGACCCCGCCCAGCAGCCCGGTGACATTGCGCGCCTGGGGCGATCCGGGGTTCACCCCGTTGGTGGACACCGTCACCTGGGCGGACGCAGCCGACCACGCCGCACCGCTCCATGTGGAGTACTGAATGAGGAAAGATGCATTGTTGAGCACCCCCGCGGTCCCATCGTCACCGGGTGCCGTCCAGCTCAACCGCACCGATTTCTGTGGCGTCCCTGGTGCAGCGGCGAGATTGTTGACCGCCGCGGGCGGGGTGGGGTCCTTGGGATAAACCATGCATACAAGCCGGGGTCGGTAACTCTGGGTGGTTGCTTCCATGCTGTGAACCGTTCCGCCCCAATGATCCGACCAGAAGAGAATGCCGTAGTTGTTATCGACCACAGCCTCGAGCTCCGCCACGTTGATGACCGGCATGGTGATCACCCGGTTGACCGGTATGTCACTGTTTCCGACATTAGACGATGCCATCACCGTAGCGCTGATGTCCGTGCCGCTCACACTGCAGCCGGCATCCGGACCGCCGTCACGTGCAGCGTCGCCTGCCCAGGCGATTCCCTGCGCCGGATTCGCCATGTTCCAGGTGCAGCCGCTGGTCCATCCGCTGTTCGCCGACAGCACTCTGGTAGCGTTCCACGTGCCGTAGTTATGCCACCCCCCCTCAGCCGTGGTGAAGTAAAACGTCGCGCTGATGACGTTCATTCCGACGAGCGGCGACAGGTCAAAGCGGATGAGCGCTGCTTTCGTCTGCCAATCGTAGCCTTCGGCAGGGGGGTTGGTCTTCATGTTGATGATGAGGGTATTCTGCATGGCAAAAGAGGACCCCGGATTGGCACGATCCAACGTGGTGTCAAACGAGGGGTATATTGTCAGATAACTGGTCTGCGACAAGACCGGCAGTGAGCAGGTTGCCGCCAGTATGAGGGACGCCGCGGCGGTCCGGCGGAAAAAACGGCCGAGGAGCCCCCGGCTGCAATACGACAGATTCCCCGGCCCCTCAACCGGTCCCGCAGGAGAAAGGAGTGTTCCACGACGCCCCTGAGCCAGTCGTGTCATGCCTCTTCCTTGTGGTGCAAATTCTTTCATTTATACTTAATGTGGCGGCAGGATGTCAACAGGGTTGATGTGCCGCTGCCCGCCATCCGTGCTCCCGGCGGTACAGGACGGACCCTGCTCATGCGATTTTTCCGACGGTGAATCACCCGCCGGGCTCCACCAGCTCCACGCCGGTCAGCGCACAGAACACCCGCAGTTCGGCACGACAATCCCACATCGCGACCGCGAGGTGGTGCGAAAAACCGTGTCTAAGTATGGTCTGGTGGAGTGAACGGTATTCGCGCAGCCGGATGTCGGCGGCGGCGTACTTGAGGCCGCGCGCCGTTGATGCCGCGTTGCTCCCGCAGAAGGCCAGCATTTTCATGTCCCCCGACGGCGTTTCAATCATATTGATGCCCGTTTTGGGCCCGTACTCAAACTGGCCGATGAGCGCGGGACCGATGCGCTTGTCTGCTTGGCGCGCGACGGTGTGTTCGGCGATCTCCTCACAGGCCATGCACCCGGCAATACCCACTCCGCAGTGTCCCAGTTGCACGATGTCCGACGACGCCGTGTGGTTGACGAAATCCAGACACGCCGCCGGCCTGCCGGTGATGTGCGCCCCGATGAGCTGCGCGACGGCGGTTGGCCAGTCGCCCTCGCAGGCGGCGGCCGCCACCACCCCCTCGCTCATGAGCCAGGAGATGGACAGGCAGGCGTTGAACGGCATGATATCCGACTGTACCTCCGGCCAGCAGCGGAACGATACCGCGTCGTACCCGTTTGCCTCCACGGTGGCTTTGAGCGCGTGGTACAGGAGCGCGGCTTTTTCCACCCAGTGGCGCGGCGCGCTCACCTTCCGGCCGGTACACATGCGCCGCACGGTGGCACGCACGTCGTCGTCGGTGAACGTGGCTGCGCCCGAGAATCCCTCCGCGCGTCTGGTGCGCATCGTCTGGAGCACCGCCGACAGGTCCACGGTGTCCACCTGTACGCCGAAGCGTTCCAGGTACCGCAGCTGGTCCCCGGTCGCCGAGTGGAACCCGCCGGGCGCGTCGCCGATGCGCCCGATGAATGTCCGCCGCAGCGCCGCGACGGCGCGGCATGCGCGCAGCGCCGCTTCCAGATCGGCTCCAAACCCAGGCTTCGACATGTCTCCGCCCACCAGAGCGACGGGCCGGTTGATGCGGCGTGCGACGTGGTTGTTCATGATGACGCCGCACCAGGCGTTGGTGGTCCACTCCCGTGTGCCGAGGTCCGGCTCGGCGTCGGCGGCGAGAATGATCGGGATGCGGGCGAGGTACGGGTCGGCGGCGATGGTGGCGAACACGTACCCATTGGGAAACGCGCTGTTGAGGATGAGCACCGCATCCACGCGGGAGGCGGCGAGCGTCTCGGCGGCGACGCGGGCCTGGTGCGGTCCGAACACCCTGCCCGGGAGTACGAACGAATCGCAGGCAAGGAGCCCCTGTGCGATGAGCCGGTCAATCATCTTCCGCAGCTGGCATTCGGCCAGCTCCTTGCCGCGCGGGCTGAATTCGGGAATCGCCGCGCTGAGGGCGCCCAGGCGCACCGGGCGCATCCACCGTTTTTCCGCCGGCAGTCTCCGCAGGTTCGGTTTCATACGGATACTATACGTATTTTTTGCGGTGAAATCAAGCGTCTCCCGAAAACCGCCAACGCCCGGCTGCGTGCCATACCGCCCTCTCTTGACATCGCGCTCCACAACGAGTATATTGATATTGAAACTCAGTCTCAACAAGAGGGGTGGCCAATGGGTGGAGACGTTCAGGTGCTTCTCCGGCGGTTCATCCGGGCCGCGCGCGGCCGCATGACGCGCCAGCGCAGCCAGATCGCCGGTGCATTCCTCGCGCTGGACCGACATGTCCGCCCCGAGGAGTTCTACGAGATGCTGTTGGCCCGCGCCGACGGACGCCGCGTTCCCGCGCGCGCCACCGTCTACCGCACTCTCAAGCTGCTGCGTTCCGCCGGGCTCGCCGACGCCGTGAACCTGGATGACGGTGCCACCCGGTTCGAGCGGGCCGCGGACCGTCCCCACCACGACCACCTGCGCTGCACCGCGTGCGGGAGCCTGGTGGAGTTCGTGGACGAACGGATCGAGCGGCTGCAGCAAGCCATCGTCCGCAAACACGGGTTTATTCCGACGGGACACCGCATGGAGATTTTCGGGCTGTGTCCGCGATGCGCGCGCCGGCGGCGCGCCGGGACCGGGAAAGGGCGTTCTTCATGATCCCGCTCACCGCACACCGGCGGGGGGTACCTGCAACGGTCATGGAACTCCGCGGCGGCCACGCCATGCGATCGCGCCTCGAAGCGCTGGGAATCCGTGAAGGTAAGCGTATCACCCTGGTCAGTGTACTGGGTCGTCACGGGCCGGTGATCCTGCAGGTGGAAGGGTCGTCCACGCAGATCGCCGTCGGACGGGGCATGGCGGGGCGTATCCTGGTCTCGGAGCACGCTGCGTGAAACGCCTCATCCTCGCGGGCAACCCCAACGTCGGTAAGAGCGCGCTTTTCGCCCGTCTGACCGGGCTGGATATCATCGCCTCCAACTACCCGGGAACCACGGTCGCCTATTCCCGCGGCACGACCGTCATCGGCGGACGGCGCATCACGGTCATCGACACCCCCGGCGTGTACTGCTTGGAGCCCGTCTGTGCAGCGGATCAGGTCACCGCGGACATCCTCCGCTCACTGGATCCCGGCGACGTCGTCCTGAATGTGATGGACGCGACGAACCTGGAACGCAGCTTGACACTGACCCTGCAGCTGTTGGCGCTCGGTGCACCGACGGTGATCGCACTCAACAAGTGGGACCTGGCGGAACCGCGGGGCATCGCCATAGATGCAGCGGCTCTCTCCGAAGAGCTGGGAGTCCCGGCGGTGCCGGTGGTCGGCGTGAGCGGTGCGGGGATACGCGAACTCGTCGCGACGCTGGCGCGGGTTCCGGAGAAACCACGACAGCCGCCACGAACTTTCCCCGAAACAAAAGAGGCGCGATGGGAGCTCATCGGCCGGATCACCGCGCGGGTCCAGCGGCTCTCTCACCGGCACCCTACCTTCGCGGAAGGCTTGCAGGAACTGACCATCCGCATGCCGTGGGCGGCGCTCTTCGCGATCGTCGCAGCGGCGCTGTCGTTCTGGATCATCCGGACGTCCGCCGAGTGGTTCATCGGGTCGGTCGCCGACCCGCTGTTCATGGACGGATTCCTCCCGTTCATCAACCGGCTGTTCGCCGGGCTGCCGGACGGCCACTGGCTGCGGCTCCTGCTGCTGGGTTCGTCCGGATCCCCGATGGAATCGTTCGGCGTACTGACGACGGGGCTGTACGTCCCGCTGGTCGCGGTGCTGCCGTACATCGTGGCGTTCAACCTGGTGCTGGCGGTGTTGGAGGATTCCGGGTACCTGGTGCGCCTGGCGGTGGTGCTGGACCGGTATTTCCACGTGCTGGGACTGCACGGGTACGCCGCGGTGCCGTTCGTCCTCGGCATGGGCTGCAAGGTCCCTGGGGTGCTGGCCACGCGCATCCTGGAAACCGAGCGGGAGAAAATGATTGCGATGAGCCTGATCCTGCTGATGACCCCGTGCATGCCGCAGAGCGCCATGATCCTCTCGGTTGTCGGGGAACACGGGTGGCAGGCGGTAGCGGCGGTGTTCGGGACGCTGGCGCTCACGGGGCTCGCCGCAGGACTGTTGCTCAACCGCCTGCTGAAAGGAAGCGCTCCGGAGCTGTTCGTGGAAATCCCACCCTACCAGGCACCGTCACCGCTGTCCCTGTTGAAGAAGACCGTGATGCGGGTGCGCTCATTCATTGCCGAGGCGGTGCCGATGATCATCGCGGGCATCGCCGCCGTGAGCGTGCTGGAGCTGGTGGGAGGCATCCGGCTGTTGACGCGGGTGTTCGGCCCGCCGCTGACGGCGATCCTGGATCTGCCGCCGGAACTCGCCGTGGTGATGGTCTCCGGGTTCCTGCGAAAGGATGTCTCCATCGCCCTGCTGGTGCCGTTCAACCTCGGCGCCGGCCAGGCAGTGGTCGCCGCGGTGGTGCTGGTGGTGTACCTGCCGTGCGTCGCCACATTCACGACGATGGCGCGGGAGCTGCGGCCGCGGACGGTGATCGCGGTGCTGGCGATCGGCCTCGCAGCGGCGACAGCGGCGGGCGTCGCAGTACGGGTGCTTTTGAGCGCAGCCGGTTGAAAACGATGCTCCGTTTATGTATGATGCACATGGCGCAATGCGCGCAACCTGTATGCCGCGGCATGCGTCAGAGCACCAGTACACCATTCCAGAACCCCAAGGGGGACACATGAAGTAGCTGACAGCAGTGGTGTGTCTGGCGGCGCTCATCGGCGCCGTGACACCGGTCCAGGCGCAGAAAGCCGAACGGCCGGCGGAAAAGAAGTCCGCGCAGTATCAACCGTGCGATGTGTCCGGCAAGAAGCCGGGCGCCGAGGCAAACGTGTGCGACAAGAGCGCACAGTGCGAGGCATCCGGCACGAAGTGTTACGTGTGTCCGGCGTGCGGCGAAAAAGGCGCGACGCACGGCGCCTGCCCGAAGTGCGGCGCCGAGATGCGTTGCATGGAGAAGAAAACGGACTACGCCTGCCCAAAGAGTTGTGTCACATCCGACAAACCGGGCCGGTGCCCGAAGTGCCGCGCCACACTCAAGAAGTCGGAGCGGTTGGTGGACTGCCCCAAGCTATGTGCCGACAAAAAAACAGACGCTTCAAAACCCTGCACGGACAAGAAGTATACGCCCTGCGACGCCACGAAGAACGTCAAAGACGTTTGCCCTGCAACGAAGAAGAAATAGCGTTCACCGCCGAATTGCCGCACCAACACACCGGAGACGGTGGAAACCGTCTCCGGTGTTTTTTTTGCCGGAGGGCCGGCCCTTGTGACCACTCTCGTTCCCGTCGCGTGACCTGAATCACGGTAGCAAAAGCGTCCTCCACGCGTCTAATGGCATGCAGGGCGATAAAAACTGCTGCGCCGTGCCGGACAGGCGTACGTCTGTGGAGGTCATGCATGAAGAGCCGTGGAGAGGCGATGCTGGTGTCGGTGGAACGCGGCGGGCGGCGGCTGATGCTGCTGGACTGCTCGGAATGGACTGTCAGACCCGAGGACGCCGCGGTGACGAGTGCATGGCAACCTACCGTGGAAATCGGGTTCTGCGATACGCGCGACGGTTCGCTATTCCCCTATCTGTTGATCAATACGGTGAATCACACGTTCGTCCGCGCGCGGGAAACCGACTGGCTTTTGTCGGTGCGTCCGGGATTCCGCGCGTTTCTTGCGCACCAACCGGCCACCTGAACAGCGGTCCTCACGACCACCACCGTTTTCTCACCGCTTGATGACGACGATCTTGCGCGTGGAATACGTACCTCCCGCGGTCGCCGAAGTGAATTCCATCCGGCACAGATAGGTCCCCGCACTCACCACCCCACCGCCGCGGTTGCGGCCGTCCCACCGCGTTTCGTACACCCGCGGACCGCTCACCGCGAGAGCGTCCACCGGGCGGGCGACTTCTTCGCCGGTGAGGGTCAGAATCCGGATGCTGACCGTCCCGTTCCCGGGTACGTTGTATTTGATGCGGGTCACGCCGCTGTCGGGGTCAAACGGGTTAGGGAAGTTTTGGTACAGCATCGCCGACGCCGTGGGGGTGAGGGACGCGCCCAGGACGATCTTTCCGAGAGATGCCAGCGACCCGGTGACGACATTCTCCGTGGTGTCGAGCCCGACCTGCGCGAGCGCTGACCAGCGGGTCGCCGCAGGGTCGTACCGGTACATGTTCACACCGGTTTCGCTGAGTCCGGAGCCGTCCACCACCCCGTCGTTGTCGTAGTCTGGGTATGTCATGCGGACGGTGACCGGGCGCCGGTACTCCGACGCAGGCACGGGAACCCCGGTCGCCGGATCGTACGCCCACAACTCGCGGCCGGTGTTCGCCAGGGCGATCGCGCCGTCCAGCATGGCCGTTTCAGATGCGCCGAGCGGGGCGCACCCGAAGGCGCGGGTCGCCGTGAACGTCCCCGCGGGGAACTGCACCTGCGTTGCGCCGTGGTCAAGTTCCGCGAGTGCCGTCACGTCGCGGTTGTGCGTGATGAGCCCGTACAAGGGACCGCTGGTCGGGGCAAGACCGGGCGCCGAAACGCTCTGCACGAACGTCCCGGCGTTGTTGCATACGCCGGTGTGGTAACCCATGCCGCCGATGATCTGCACCGCGGCCGATTGGAACTGCGTGGCGCCGACGTGGTAGGCGAGGGTCGCCGTGGTGTTGAGCGAGGTGTTGAGGTTGCCCGCGGCGTCCACGACGCGGAACACGTAGTTCATCTGCTCGGCAACGGCCGCGACGGTGGTCTTGTCCACGGTGAACTCGATCCGGTACGCGGGACCGGCCGGAACAGAGCTCACGTACACCCACGAAGCGATCGGTGACGACGGCGACCGGCGGCCGGTGTTGTCCCACGTGTACACTTTCCAGTAGTAGGTGACCCCGGGGTACAGCTGCGTGGGGCCGGTGTAGAGCACGTTGTTCGCCGTGGAGTTGACCCGCCCGGTGTCCATCAGGTCGCCGACGTTGGACTCCAGCAGGTTCCGGCTCCGGGCGGCCAGCACCTGGTAGGCCGACTGGGTGTTTCCGGCGTCCGGATCGCTGAACGTCCAGGAGAACCGCGGCGTGAACGTCTGCACCTGCGACGGAGTCGGACGTCCTTCCGCCTGGAGGTTGGTCGGCGTGTTGGGACGGCTTCCCGTTGAAACGCCCAGCTCCAGCGAACGGATTTCCACGTCGTCAACCCAGAACGTACCTGTCCCGGAACCCGTGAACGACACGGCGATTTTCGCCGTATCCGAGGGATTGCGGTGGAGGAACCGCACCCGTCTCCAGGTCCCCGGGTAGTTGCGCGTGTCCACCAGTCCCCAGTAGTTGAGCGGTGATTCCCACGCGATGGTACCGCCGGACGCGTTCTGCCTGCCGACCTGCAGGCCCACGTGGAACGCCGTGCTGTTCGCCGCCGATATTTTCACCCATGCGACGATCTCGTAGAGCCGGTCAGCCTCAACCGGGTACCACTGGGTCGTCAGCGAGCCGCCGTTGGTCTGGCGGGCGGAGAACGACCCCGAATGCTTCTGGGACGCGTCGGCGGTGCCGAAAGCGAGCCATCCCGTTCCGGTACCGGTTTCAATGCCACCGTTGACCATCAGCACATCATTGAGCGCGCCGGGGATGACCGTGAGCGGCTGGGCTTGGGCGCTGTCCCACGTGGGATACTGGTTGTTCATGTCCACGTACACGTAGTAGGCCTCCCGGAGCCGGAACGGATTTATATCAATGAGCGCCATCTTATCCCACTCGTCGGCGCCGAGGTATATGTCGGTGTGATCCACGAACCCCGACAACCGGCAGATGTCCAGCAATTTTCGCACGTAATCCGCGTGTTGGGTCTCGGTGGTCCACTGCCGCCACCCGAATTCCGTCACCCACATCAGCTTGTTCTGGTCCCCGTTCTCCTCGGCGATTCTCTTGAGGTACTTGATGGTGGTGGGGAAGTGTAACACCGAGCGGGTGTCGGTGGGATCGTGGTACATGATGCCCGCGGTATCTTCGGTGTAGTGATGCAGGTTGATGCGGTCGAAGTAATCCTTGCAGCCCAGCTGGTACAGCTCGTCGAGGTGGTGGTACGCTCCCACCCAGATGCCGTCCATGATGACGGGCATGTTCGGGTACTGGGCCTTGATGCCCGTGTAGGCGTTGCGCAGGATACTCGCGTAGAACCACGATGGGTCGCGCTGGTCGGTGCCGTACGCCGGCGCCTGGTTGTCTATCCATGCGCCGGTCGGATACTCGTTCTCAATCTCAACGGCGGCGACGATGCCCGCCTGCTGGGACTCGCAGTACTGGATGGCGGCGAGGATGAATTCCAGGTGCTTTGCGGTGTTGAACCCCAACACCTTGCCGGAGTTGCCCGCGGTGCGCGCCCATGCCGGCGAATCGTAGACACACAGGGAGAGCTTGGTGTTGCGCGTGCGGGCGGCATTGATGGCCTGGTTGAGGTTGCCGCTGTTCCAGTTGTAGGAATTGTCACTGGGCTCGGCGGTTGGCCAGTGCAGCATGACACGGTAGTGCGTTATGCCCGCATCCCGGAAGTAGTCGCACACGTTCCCGGGCCAGTCCCAGTCGTTGACCCCATAGGGACGTGGAAAAACAGCAGCGACGGACGGCACCACGAACAGCACCAGATACACCACCTGCGCAACGACATAACGACAACGATGCATGACGACTCCTTCCTCCGATGCGCACGAAGCATCGGAATCGCACTCTGATCTTCCATGCGGGCAGGATGAGCTTGCAGACACGGGGCACGGACGCGATCCTCTCGAGGTACGTCCACATGCCCGCTGTATGTGATTAGACGCGCACCACCGTAAAAGATTACCCGGGCCGCGGCGCGAACATTCAGACGCTGACACACCACCCGGCGGGATCCGGTTTTTCCCCGTACTGGATGCCGGTGATTTCTTCGTACATGCGCCGTGCGACCGGCCCGATCCGGTTGCCGTTGATGACCGCGACGTTTTCGCCGTGACGGATCTCCCCCACGGGGGAGATGACCGCAGCCGTGCCGGTCCCGAACGCCTCGGACAGCAGCCCCGACGCCGCGCCGTCCATCACCTCGTCAATGGCCACCCGGCGCTCGACCGTGCGCATGCCCCACCCCCGCGCCAGAGCGAGCACGGTGTCGCGCGTGACCCCGCTGAGGATGGTGCCCTCCAACGCCGGGGTCACCACGTCCCCGCCGATCACGAAGAACATGTTCATCGTGCCGACTTCCTCCACGTACCGCTGTTCAACGCCGTCAAGCCACAGCACCTGGGTGTAGCCATGCTTCTTCGCCTCTTCACCGGGCAGGAGGCTCGCGGCGTAGTTGGCGGGGGTCTTTGCCGCACCCAGACCACCCTTCGCCGCGCGGACGTATTCGCCCGGAGTAATGAGCCGGACCGGGTTGAGCCCTTCCTTGTAGTACATGCCCACCGGCGAGGCGATCACCATGAACCGGTACGTCGCGGAGACACGCAACCCGATGTAGTTGTCCGTTGCAAACACGAACGGGCGGATGTACAACGAACAGCCGCGCTGCGCGGGAACCCAGTCCCGATCCAGAGCGACGAGTTCACGGATGCAGCCGATGAAGACGTCGCGCGGGATCGGTGGAATGCACAGCCGCCGGCACGAACGCTCCCAGCGCTCGTAGTGTTTTTCCGGGCGAAACACCGCAACCGAGCCATCCGCCCGGCGGAACGCCTTGAGCCCCTCGAACACCGCCTGGGCATAGTGGAGCGTAGTCAGCGCGGGGGACAGCGGCATCGGCCCGAACGGAACGATCTCCGGTTCGCACCAGGCACCGTCGGCGTAATCCATCATCACCATGTGATCCGAGAATACGGTCCCGAATTCCAACCGGGAAAAATCAGTTTCCGCCAGCCTGCTGCGCGTTGTGCGTGTAGTCTTCACCGTGGTCCCCCGTTTCGTGAAATAGAAACAATGATGAACGTGCAGACTGGTGTACAAAAAACCGCCGGGGAAAGCAAGGAAATGATGGGGTCGGGACCGCAGATTGAACCATTGGAGAGATATCGGGGAACGAAAGCATGGTTCTTTCGAAAAACAAATCTGGGACAAGATTGCCGGATAATATCAGCAACCTGCATCGCGCATCCCTTGGATGGATCGGCAGATGGTGCCGGAAGGAGCGACTAGCTGTACAGAATATACCAACCACAATATTTCCGGGAAGACATCGGGCCCTGCGTCGCCGCAGGGCCCGTGTTGCTCTACCCTACTGATGGACGTGCAGCTACCGGCGCGCTTCTTTGGCCGCCTTTATTGCAAGATCACCGCCCGCTTGGAGGTGTTCATTCCGCCGCCTTTCACCCTCACGATGTACACCCCCGCGGGGAGGTCGTCGGCGTTCCAGGCGATGTCGTCGTCTATTCCGGCGACGCCGTCTTTGTTCTTCTCCACCACCAACCGCCCACGCAGGTCGTAGATTCGTACCGTCACCACACCAGCGGTGGTCCG
>Ga0209018_1000131_pt1 | contig 68814 bp, 49 predicted proteins | sample YNPBryBLVA2012_FD_185814 | JGI IMG/M metagenome (GOLD analysis project Ga0209018, IMG submission 185814) | Anoxygenic and chlorotrophic microbial mat microbial communities from Yellowstone National Park, USA - YNP Bryant BLVA 2012 (SPAdes)... ...
GCTGGATCTGCCGGCCATCGTCGGGACGATCCGCAAGGCGCGCCCGCGGGTGAAGTTCTCCCTGGAGATGATCACGCGCAACCCGCTGAAGGTGCCTTGCCTGACCGAGAAGTACTGGGCCAGCTTCCCGGATCGCAACGGCCGGTATCTGGCGCGGACCCTGGCCTGGGTGCGGGCCAACCGGCCGCGGCAGCCCCTGCCCAACCTGGATCTGCTCGATCAGGCCGGGCGGCTCGAGCTGGAAATGGAGAACGTCCGCCAGTCGCTCGCCTACGCGCGCGACAAGCTGGAGTTGCGGCTCTGACGGCCCGCCGGGCGCCTGTGTTACATTGCGGCCGATGCGGTTCGACCCCTCGGAAAAGCTGGCCCTGGAAGGCGGCCCCAAGGCCAAGCGCACGCCTTTTCCGCCGCGCCGCCGGCACGGCGAGCTCGACAAGCGCCTGCTGGGCGAGGTGATTGACGCCGACGTGCTCTTCTACTGGCTGGGCTCGAAGGTGCGCGAGTTCCAGCGGCGCTTCGCCGAACTGTACGGCCGCAAGCATTGCGTGGCCTGCTCCAGCGGAACCGCCGCCGTGCATACCGCGCTGGCGGTGCTCGAGCTGCCGCCGGGCTCGGAGGTCATCACCACCTCGATCACGGACATGGGCGGGCTAACGGGCATCCTGTATCAGGGGCTGGTGCCGGTCTTCGCCGACGTCGAGCCGGACACCCTGAACCTGGACCCGGCTTCGGTGCGCCGCTGCCTGAGTCCGCGCACCCGGGCCATCATCGCCACCCATCACGCCGGGTTGCCGGCCGAGATGGACGCCCTGCTGGAGATCGCCCGCCAGGCGGGCGTTCCCGTCATCGAGGATTGCGCCCAGGCTTACGGTTGCCGTTACAAGGACCGCCTGGCGGGCACGATGACGCCGCTCAGCGCCTTCTCCCTGAACCATTTCAAGCATATCGAGTGCGGCTCGGGCGGCATGATCCTCACCGATGACGAACGCCTCCGTTACCTGGCCGCCTTGTTCGTGGACAAGTGCTACCAGCGCGAAGAGGGCCTCCGCGATCCCTTTTTCCTGGCGCCCAACTACCAGATGACCGAGTTGCAGGGGGCCGTCGCCCTGGCCCAGCTCGACCGCCTGGAGGCGATCGTGAATCGCCGCAACGAGCTGGGCCGGCGGTTGGACCAGGCGCTGCACGAGATTCCGGGCGTTTCGCCCCAGAGGACGCCCGAGGGAGGCCGGCACACTTACTTTTTGTATCTGTTCCGGCTGGACCTGGAACGATTGGGCGCCACGGCCGAGGAGTTTTCCCGCGCCTTGAATGCGGAAGGCGTGCCGAACCACGCTCATCTGATCACGGGCGGCATGCCGGTGTACCTCTATCGCGTCTTTCAGCAGCGTTCCGCCTTCCCGGGCAGCACGTACCCCTTCGGCGATCGCACTTACCCCAAGGGCCTTTGTCCGGCGGCGGAAGCGGCCTTCGAACGCTGGATCACGATGGATCTGTTCGAGCACTGGACGGAAAACGACATTGACGAGATCGCGCACGGCATCGCCAAGGTGGCCTGGCGGCTCGCCCGGCGAGCGGCGGCGGTGCCCGTATGACGGCCGGGGAGGCGCCGTCGGGCGCCGCCGGACGGCGCCCCATCCCTCATCTGCGCTGGTGGATCGGCGGCCTGCTGTTTCTTTCCACCGTCATCAATTACATTGACCGGCAGACCCTGAACGCGCTGGGACCCTACCTCAAACAGCAGTACCGCTGGAGCAACACCGACTTCGCCACCGTTCTGATCGCCTTTCGCATCGCTTACACCATCGGGCAGAGCGTGGCCGGGCGGCTGCTGGACCGGCTGGGAACGCGGCGCGGCCTGGCAGGCAGCGTCTCCTTCTATTCGCTGGTGGCGATGCTCACCGCGACCGCCCGGGGCATCTGGGGCTTTCGCGTTTTCCGCTTCTTGCTGGGCGCCGGCGAGGCGGCCAACTGGCCCGGGGCCACCAAGGCGGTCTCCGAATGGTTCCCGGCCAGGGAGCGAGGCTGGGCCGTGGCGCTGTTCGACAGCGGCTCGTCGGTGGGCGGAGCGGTGGCCCCCTTCCTGGTGCTGTTGCTTTACCAGCGATTCGGGAGCTGGCGCCCGGCCTTCCTGTTCACCGGGGCTCTGGGCTTCCTATGGGTGGCGGCCTGGTTGAGACTCTACCGGACGCCCGAGCGGCATCCACGCCTCAACCCCAGCGAGTGGGAGTACATCCGGCGGGGCCGCGCCTCCCGTCCGGACGAGAAGTTGCCCGGCGTGGGCTGGGGCAAACTGCTGGGCTACCGGCAGACCTGGGGCATCGTGCTGGGCCGCTTCCTGCTGGATCCCTACTGGTTCCTGGTTTCCGAGTGGTTCGCCATTTATCTGGTCAGCAAAGGATTCCGCCTGGAACAGAGCGTGATCGGATTCTGGGCGCCGTTTCTGGGGGCCGACCTGGGCAACTTCTTCGGCGGGGCGCTGTCAAGTTACTGGATCAGCCGGGGCTGGCCGGTGGGCCGGGCCCGGCGGGCGGTGCTGCTGATTTTCGGGCCCAGCATGTTGGTGCTGATCCTGGCGGTCTACACCTCCGGTTACATGCCGCTGATCCTGCTGTTCGCCTACACCACCTTCGCTTACGCCGCCTGCTCGACGATTTTCCTGGCCTTTCCGGCCGATGTCTTCCACACCCGCGCGGTGGCTTCCGTGAGCGGCTTGAGCGGCACCGGGGCCGGCATCGGCACGCTGATCTCCACCTACCTGATCGGCTACGTGACCGACCGCTATTCGTTCCGGCCGGTGATCCTGGCGGCTTCCTTCCTCCCCTGCCTGGCGGTGCTGGTGATGGCGACCCTGGTGCGGGCGCGCAAGACGCCCGATCCGGAGGGCGTGGTGCTCGCCTTCTGAGCGCGCAGGCTCAGCACTCGCGCATCACCTGGAAGCCCATCAGGCGGCCCATCTGTTCGACCGGGCGCAGGTAGTCGCCGTAGACCACCACGCGGTGCAGGCCGCCGCTGAAGTTCTCCAGCATCTTGCGGGCGTCGGCCACGCGCGTGCGGAACTTGGTCCGGCAGCCGTGCGGGGCGTCCACGTTGCCCACCACTTCGCCGAGCGAGACGGCGAATTTCTCGGCGCTGAGGAACTTACCGCAGGTGACCGTCTCGGCCACCGGCGCCAGCACCTGCATGGAGACGCCCTTGTTGTCCTCCATGTGGGAGCGGATGATGTAAGGCGACGAGGGCCCGCCCACCCCTTGCAGAGCGGTGGCCGAAACGCAGTGCGCGTGGATGATCTCGTTGCGGCTGGTGTCGAAGACCGGATCGGAAACGAAGCCGGGTTTGCCCGAGAAGGCGGTGAGCAGGAGCTGCGTCATGGTCGAGCGCAGGTCCGCTTCGCAAACGCCGTACAGGCCGGCGTCGTTGAGCTTGGACCACGAGACGCAAGGATAGGCGGGCAGCTCGCCGCGGCGGAAGCCGCCCAGGCAATCCACCGTAATGGCGTTGGCCTGCTCGCGGCGCAACAGATCTTGGACGCCCAAGTGGAAGCGCAGAGCGGCCAGGATGTCCTGCTGGGAGGGCTCGACGACGCGCAAGGCGCCGCGAGTGAACTCCTCGGCCGCCTGGCGGGCGCGCGCCGGATCGGCCGCCTGGTAGGCCTGCTGGAGGTCGCCGTAGCCCAGAAAGCGGATGGCGGTGCCGTACTGCCTGGTGAAGGCCGCGGCGACGGAGTCGCCCTGCGAGGGATTCTGCACCACCGCCAGTACCTTGCTGTGGCGGAGATGATGGATGGTGTAGAAGATGCGCATGTAGGGATCCAGGTCGCCGAATTCGCTGGTGGAAAGCAAATCGGCCCGCTTGCCGCTCTGGACCCAGGCGGCCACGTCCACGTAGGACCAGCCGGAGTACGGCCGGGCGAACAGCAGCACGGGGACGGGAAGGTTCCGCAAGGGGCGGAGCATGCCGCTGGTGCCCGAGGTCAAGTCAATGAGCAGGACCGCATCCACATCGCCCAGCCCCTTGACGCAGGCTTCGGCCTCCTCGGGCGTGCGCACCAGTTGCGGGGCGGCGAAGCGCACCGCGCCCGGGTGCTTGCGCTCGAGCTCGGCGATTTTTCCCTCGATCGCAGCCATCTCTGCCGGAACGTTCAGATCCGGCCGGGGCCAGGTGGGCTGGGGCACGGCCAGGTAGATCTTCTTGACCAGGGCGGGCTCGGCCCACGGGCCGCGTTCCGCCGCCCGGCCGAAACTGAGGGCGGCGCTCGAGAGCAGCCAGCCGAACTGGCGTCGGGTGAAGCAGTGGGTCTGTGGCATACGCCCGCATTATAGGTCGCCCCGGGGCGAGATGCAATGGATTTTCGGGTCCGGTTTGTGGTATACGGGTCTGGAGTTCTCGACGGAGGTCGTCGCCATGACGCGCTTGCCTGTGCAGGATCCACCCAGCCGGAGGCAATTCCTTTCCCGTTGCGCCGCTTGCGCCGCTTGGGCGGCCTGCGCGGGGCGGTTACGCTCCGCCGCGCAGACGGCAGGCGTGACGGCGCCCGCGGTCAAACCCAAGCTCCGGCTGGTGTTCAGCCACATCCCGCCCGAGAAGCCCACCTGGCCCTACGAGGGTTACGATTACGAGGGCCGCAAGAAGGAACTCACCGAGCGCCTGCGCGCGTCTTGCCCGGGCGTGGAGTTCTTGCCCGCCACGGCGCATAACGCCGAGGAAGGCAGGAAGCTGCTGGCGGCGGACGCGGAGGTGGACGGATACCTCGTCTACATGGTGGGCATCTGGACGGGCGCGGGCATGGCGATCGCCGCCTCAGGCAAGCCCACCCTGTTTGTCAGCGACCTGTACGCGGGCGACGGCGAATTCCTGGGGGCCTACGCGCGCGCCCGGCGGCAGGGGATGCGGGTGGCCGGGGTCTCCTCCTCGCGCTGGGAGGACGTGGTGCAGGCGGTGCGGGCCTTCGAGACGCTGAAAAAGCTGAGGGCCTCGGTGATCCTGGACGTGCTGGACCGCCGCCTGAGCACGGACGCCCTGGCGATCGAGGACGCCTTCGGGACCGCCGTGCGCCCGATTAATTCGGCCGAGATCAACCAGGCTTACGCCCAGGCGGATCCGGCCGAAGCCAAACGCTGGGCCGAGACCTGGATCCGGGGCGCCGAGCGGATCGTCGAGCCCTCGCGCGAGGAGATCGGCAAATCCGGCCTGATGTACGTCGCCATGCGCGACTTGCTGGCCCGGCACAAAGCCCAAGCCATCACGGTGGATTGCCTGAACCTGTTTTACGGCGGCAAGCTGCCCGCCTATCCCTGCCTGGGTTTCTTCCAGCTCAACGACGACGGCCTGGTGGGGGCCTGCGAGGCCGACCTGCAATCCACCATCACCATGCTGGTGATGGCGTACCTGGTCGGCCGGCCGGGCTACATCTCCGACCCGGTGATTGACACCTCGAAAAGCCAGATCATCTACGCGCACTGCGTGGCCCCCAGCAAGGTCTTCGGGCCGGGCGGGCCGAAGAATCCCTACCACATCCGCAGCCACTCGGAGGATCGCAAGGGCGCGGCGGTACGCTCGCTGATGCCGCTGGGAGAAATGACTTCCAGTTTGAAGTTCGCGCCCCTGCGCCGGCAGGTCATCTTCCATCAGGCCCGCACGGTGGCCAACATCGAGGAGGACAAGGCCTGCCGCACGAAACTGGCGGCCGAGGTCAAGGATCCCTTCAAGCTGCTCTCGGAATGGGATCGCTGGGGCTGGCACCGGGTCACCTTCTACGGCGACTTGCGCCAGGCGGTGGAGACGATCGCCGGGCTGTCGGGTTTCGAGGTGATCGTCGAGGGCTGAGGCTCAGCCCGCCGAGGCGCTGAAGGCCGCCAGGGCTTGCAGCTTGGCGAGGGCGGCGCCCGAATCTACGGCTTGGGCGGCCAGCGCCACGCCTTCGCGCAATTGCCGGGCCCTGCCGGCCGCCACCAGGGCGGCGGCGGCGTTGGCCAGCACGATGTCGCGCCGGGGACCGCGCGCGCCGGCCAGGATCTCGCGCGCGATCCGCGCATTGGTTTCGGCGTCGCCGCCCTTGAGATCCTCCAGGCGCGCGCGGGGCAGGCCGAAATCCTCCGGCGTCAACTCTTGCCGGCGGACCTCGCCGCGGGCGATCTCATAGGCCAGCGTAGGCCCGGTGGTGGTGATCTCGTCCAGGCCGTCGCTGCCATGCACCACCCAGCCGCGCTCCAGGCCCAGGGCCGCCAGTGCCTCGGCCATCAAGCGCGCCGTCTGGGGCGAGGGCGTCCCCACGATCTGCACGTTGGCCCCGGCGGGATTGGCCAGGGGGCCCAGGAGGTTGAACACCGTGCGCATGCGCAGCTCCAGGCGCGCCGGCTGCGCGTGCCGCATCGCCGGGTGCAGCGCGGGCGCGAAGAGAAACCCGATGCCGATCTCGCGGATGGCGCGCGCCAGCTCGGCGCTGCTCAGGGCCAGCCGGACGCCCAGCCGGTCCATCACGTCGGCGCTGCCGCAGGCGCTGGAAATCGAGCGGTTGCCGTGCTTGGCCACCCGCACGCCTGCTCCGGCCGCCACCAGCGCCGCCACCGTCGAGATGTTGAAGGTGCCCGCCCCGTCGCCGCCCGTCCCGCAGGTATCCAACAGCGGCTCGCCCGGCAGGCCGGCCTCCACCCGTTCCGCCATCTCGCGCAGGGCGCGCGCGAAGCCCACCAGCTCGCGCACCGTCTCGCCCTTCATGCGCAGCGCGACCAGGAAGGCGGCGATCTGGACCGGCGAGGTCTCGCCGCGCAGGATGGCCGTCATGGCGCCGCGGGCCTCGGACTCCTCGAGGTCCTCGCGGTCCGCCACCCGATGCAAGTACTCCAGCAAACCCATCTGCTATAGTGTGGAATTCCCCGACGACGTTGGGAACCTGACATCCTAGCACAGGCAGGCCTTCATGAAGATCCACGAATACCAGGCCAAGGCGATCCTCGCCCAATACGGCGTGCCGACGCCCCGGGGCGAGGTGGTCTACACGGTCGAGGCGGCCGAAGCGGCGGCCCGGCGGATCGGCGGTCCGGTGGTCCTGAAAGCGCAGATTCACGCCGGCGGCCGGGGCAAGGGGGGAGGCGTGAAGACCGCCCGCAGCCCGGCCGAGGCGGTGGAAGTAGCCAAGGCGATGCTGGGCATGCGCCTGGTGACGCACCAGACCGGCCCGGAAGGGCGCATCGTGCATCGCGTGCTGGTCGAGGAAGTCCTCCCCATCGAACGCGAATTGTACTTGGGCGTGGTGCTGGACCGGGCGGCGGGCATGCCCGTGCTGATGGCCTCGGCGGCGGGCGGCGTCGAGATCGAGGAAACGGCGGCGAAGACCCCCGAGTTGATCCTGAAGGAGCACATTGACATCGGCCTGGGTCTGACGCCCTTCCAGGCTCGCAAGCTGGCCTACGGCATGGGGCTGCCGCCGGCGGCCGTCGCCGGGGCGGCGGCCGCCATGACTGCCCTGGCCCGGGCCTACGTGGCGGTGGACGCCTCGCTGGCGGAAATCAATCCTTTCGTGCTGGCCGCCGACGGTAAGGTCTACGCCCTGGACGCCAAGATCAACCTGGACGACAACGCCCTCTACCGGCACAAAGATCTGATCGAGCTGCGCGACCTGCACGAAGAGGACCCGCTGGAGGTGGAGGCCTCGCGCTTCGGCCTGAGCTACATCAAGCTGGACGGCAACGTGGGTTGCATGGTCAACGGCGCCGGCCTGGCCATGGCCACCATGGACATCATCAAACATGCCGGGGGCAACCCGGCTAACTTCCTGGACGTGGGGGGCGGGGCCAACGCCGAGCAGATTCAGAACGCCTTCCGCATCCTGCTTTCGGACCGCAACGTGCGGGCGGTGCTGATCAACATCTTCGGCGGCATTCTGCGCTGCGACACCCTGGCCACCGGCGTGGTGGCGGCGGCGCGCGAGTTGAAGGTCAAGGTCCCGGTCGTGGTGCGGATGGAGGGCACCAACGTCGAGCTGGGACGGAGGATTCTCACCGAATCCGGCCTGAACTTCACGGTGGCGCACACCATGAAAGAGGCGGCCGAGAAAGTGGTGAGGTTGGCGCAATGAGCATCCTGGCGGACAAGAACACGCGGCTTCTGGTGCAAGGCTTCACCGGACGGGAGGCCACCTTCCACGCCCAGCAGTGCATCGCCTACGGCGCCACGGTGGTGGGCGGGGTGACTCCAGGCAAAGGCGGCACGCGGCACCTGGACCTGCCGGTCTTCAACACCGTCTGGGAGGCGGTCCGGGCCACCGGCGCCAACGCCTCGGTCCTCTTCGTGCCCCCGGCCTTCGCCGCCGACGCCATCATGGAGGCGGCCGACGCCGGCCTCCCCCTGGTGGTGGCGATCACCGAAGGCATCCCGGCGCTGGACATGGTCAAGGCCTGGCGCTTCCTCCAGGGCCGGCCCACGCGCCTGATCGGGCCCAACTGCCCGGGCATCATCTCGCCCGGCCAGTGCAAGATCGGCATCATGCCCGGCCACATCCACAAGCCCGGCCACGTAGGGGTGGTCTCGCGCTCGGGCACGCTGACCTACGAGGCCGTGGATCAGTTGACGAAGCTGGGCATCGGGCAATCCACCTGTCTGGGCATCGGCGGCGATCCGATCATCGGCACTACTTTCGTGGACGCGCTGGAGTTGTTCGAGCGCGACCCGGAGACTGAAGCCGTGGTGCTGATCGGCGAGATCGGCGGCAACGCCGAGGAGCTGGCCGCGACCTACATCAAGGATCACGTGCGCAAGCCGGTGATCGCCTTCGTCGCCGGCCAGACCGCTCCTCCCGGGCGGCGCATGGGTCACGCCGGGGCGATCATCTCGGGCGGGACCGGCCGGGCGGCGGACAAGATTCGGGCCCTTCGGGCGGCGGGAGTGACCGTCTGCGCCTCGCCGGCCGAAATCGGCGAGACCGTCAGGAGCCGGCTGTGATCGAGCGCACCCTGGCCATCATCAAACCCGACGCGGTGGCGGCGCGCCGCGCGGGCCAGATCCTCACACGGATCGAGCAGGCGGGCTTCCGCATCCTGGCGATGCGCCTGCTTCGCCTGAGCCGGCCCGAAGCCGAGGGCTTCTACGCCGTGCATCGCGGCAAGCCCTTCTTCGAATCGCTGTGCCGTTTCATGAGCGAGGGGCCTGTCATCGTGCTGGCTTTGGAGGCCGAAGACGCCATTCAGAAGTGGCGGGATCTGATGGGGCCGACCGATCCGGCCAAGGCCCCCGAGGGAACCCTGCGCCGGCTTTTCGGCGCCAACATCGAGCGCAACGCCGTCCACGGCTCCGACGCCCCGGAGACCGCGCGCTTCGAGCTCAGTTATTTCTTCCCGGGCATCGAGTTAGTCGAGTAAGCGGGGCGGCTCGAGCGGTGCGAACCGCCCCGCAAGAATCTACCAGATCCGGGTGGAGAGGAACTTGACGACCACCCGGGCGCTGCTGGAGAGTCCCGCCTTGTTCGTCACGGTCAGCTCGAAGATGTAATCCCCGAACAGGCCGTCGAGCTGCACGGTGGGAGTGGGCGAGCTGGGGTTGATGATCGCCGCCCGCCCTTGCAGCACGCGCCACGAGTAAGTCAGCGGGCCGCCGTCGGGATCCTTCGAGCCCGTGCCGTCCAGTTGGACCTGGCGCGAGAGGGTGGTGAAGTCCTTGCCCGCGTCGGCGATGGGCGGGTTGCCCTGCGGCGGCGGGGTCGGCGGGGTCGGCGGCGTCGGCGTGGTGACGGTGATGGTGACCTGGGCGGTATCCTGCGAGCGGTTGCCCAGGGCGGTCAGCGTGTAGGTCGTGGTCTGTTTCGGGTAGACGATCGTGGAGCCGCTGGGCGACACCGGTCCGACGCCGGAGATGTAAGCCGAGACGGCGTTCTCAGTGGTCCAGTTCAGCACCACCGCCATCCCCGGCGTGATGCTGGTCGGGTTGGCGGTGAAGGAGGTGATGCGGACGCGCGGGATCACCGTCACCGTAGCGGTGGCGGTCACGTCGCCCCGCTGGTTGAGCGCGGTCAAGGTGTAGGTGGTGGTGGCGGTGGGGTTGACCTCGCGCGTGCCGGCCGGCTCGACTCGCCCGATCCCCGAGATGTTCACCACCGTGGCGTTCTCCACCAGCCAGAGCAGGGTGGAGGACTCTCCGGAGACGATTTCCGGCGGGGCGGCGGCGAACTTGACGATGCGCGGCAGCGTCCCCGGGGTCACTTGCACGGTGACCTGGGCGCTGGCTTCGCCGTAGGGGTTGCGGGCGGTCAGGGTGTACGTGGTCGTCTGGGTGGGCGAGACGGCGGTCGAGCCGGAAGCGGCGACCGCCCCCACGCCGCTCAGGGTGACCGTCTCGGCGTTCTCGGTCTGCCAGAACAGGGTCGAGGATTCCCCCGCCATGATGTTGGTCGGGCTGGCGTAAAAGCTGAGGATGCGCACCTGGGGCTGCTCGACCACCACGGTGACGGTTTCGCTGACCTCGCCCGCGCGGTTGCGCGCCGTCAGCCGGTACTCGGTGGTGCGGGTGGGGGCGACCGTCGAGGCGCCGGCGCGCGGGTCCACACGCCCGATGCCGCTGATCTCGGCGCTCTCGGCGTTCTCAATCTGCCAGACCAGGGTCGAGCTCTGCCCGGCGCGGATGGTCGGGGGATTGGCTGTGAAGCGCACGATGCGGACCGCCGCCGGGGCGGCCGTGGTCACCAGCACCGTGGCGTGGGCCGCGGCGCCCTGCGGATCCTTAACCGTGAGGCGGAAGCGATAGCTCTGGCCTTCGGCGGCGGTGAAGCCGGCCGTGGCGGTGTTCTTCCCGCTCAGCGAGACCGCCGGGCCGGCGATCTGATTCCACTCGAAGGTGAGCGGATCGCCGTCGGGATCGTAGGAGGCGGAGCCGTCCAGCCGGATCGCCCCGGCCGCCACGCCGATCTGGTCGGGGCCGGCGTCGGCCACCGGGATGGAATTGCCCACCCGCACCTGCCGGCTCAGCAGCTCATAGCGCAGGCGGGGCACCTCGACCGGCGCCGGGTGCTTGACCTCGGTGTACTGCTTGGGCCGCAGCCAGTGGCCGAACTGAAGGCCGACCACCAGCCGCCCGGTGTTCTTCGGCCCCACCATGGTCTCGTTCAAACCCGCTTCCAGCGTGAAGGCCCACTGGGGGTTGATCGGCTGGACCAGGCGGATCATGCCGCCCGGGCGGTTGGCGCCGCCCCGGCGGAACAGGGCGCCGAAGTTGGCGTCGAAGTAAGCGTCTTTCCAGGCCCCGACCGTCGTCGAAGCGCCGATCTGGTCCACGATCTTCAGGTAGCTCTCCTCCCAAATGGTGGCCGTGGGATTGACGGGACGGCGGCTGATCACCCGGTTGTCCAGGTATCCCTTGGTCCCGAACATTCCGATCCGCCCGCGGCTGAACAGGTAGTCGGCGGTCAGGGCGGCCTGTCCCAGCGTGCCGCCGCCCAGATCGGCCAGCCCCACGTGCTTGATCGAGGAGAACAAGCCGAGCTGCATGTTGCGGAAGCGATTCACCAGGCCCAGGTCGAACTGCCCTTCCTGGCGGTCGCGATAGTAGAGGTACTCGCCCTCGGCTTGCAGGGCATGCATCCCGCTTTCACCGAAGGGAGCGAAGTAGCGGCCGCGTCCGGTGAAGGTGAGGTTGCCCCGTCCCAGACGCGTGAACTGGCTCTCGCCCAGCGAGGGGCCGAGGTTCAGGCCGAGCAGGCTGAAGCGGCTCGGCTTGGCTTCCTCGACCGCCTTGCGGACGGCCTCCTCGCTGACCTTGGCCAGCTCGGCCGGAGCGGGCGGCTTGGGGGCTTCGGCCGGCGGCGTCACTGGCTTTGCAGCGGCGGCCTGGGCCTGCTCGAGGGCCGCCACCGCCTGCCTGAGTTTTTCGTTCTCGGCCTTCAGGTCCTTGAGCAGGGCCAGGATTTCGTCCAGCTTGTCGAGCTTGCGCAGAATGCTCTCGCAGCAGTCGGAGATTTTCTTCAGCTCGGCGGCTTCGATGGCCCGGATGGCCTCGCCCACGCCGGACGCGCTGATGACGCGGCCCTGGGCGTCGGTCACGGTGATCTCGACCCGGCGGTTCATCCAGCGGCCCTCGCGGGTCTGGCCGGGAACCTTGGGTTGCCGCTCGCCGCGGCTCTCGATGGTGATCTGGTTCTCGCGCGCGCCGTATTTGAGCAGGAATTGCTTGACGGTCTCGGCCCGGGCGCGCCCCAACTTTTCGTTGTAAGGATCGGGCCCGATGTGGTCGGCATGGCCGACCAGCCGGACGCGGTAGTCGGGATGCTTCTGAAGCAACTCAGCCAGCCGGAGCAAGCTGGGGTAGCCGTCGGTGAGGACCGAGCGGTCGAAGGCGAAGTTGATTTCCTCCCAATCGTCCTTGGTGGCCGTGGTCGTGAGGCCTTGGGCGAGAAGAGAGGTTGCGCCGATCGCCAGAACCGCCAGCAAGGTGAGAAACCGCTGAGAGAACATGTGCCACCTCCAGAGTCGCCTGCAACGGACCTACGGAAAAGATTCCGACTTCCCAGAATACTACGCGGCCGGGCGGGGGTAGGGGGCGTATACTGGTATCAGGCCTGCCGGACGGGCAGTCGCTCCCGGCTCTCCGGGGGAGGAAAGTCCGGTCTCCACAGGGCAGCGTGCCGGCTAACGGCCGGGGGGATCCGCTCAAAGCGGGTTTCACGGAAAGTGCCACAGAAAACATACCGCCGGGGCGGCCGCCCAACGGTCGCTTGCGGTAAGGGTGAAAAGGTGCGGTAAGAGCGCACCGCGGCCGGAGCAATCCGGCCGGCAGGGCAAACCCCACGCGGAGCAAGACCAAATAGGAGAGGAGGAGTGGCCCGCTCCGTTCGACTCTCGGGTAGGTCGCTCGAGCCGCCCAGAGATGGGCGGCCCAGAGGAATGACTGCCGCCCGCAAGGGTACAGAAACCGGCTTATAGTCCGGCAGGCCCTAGGGCCCGGCCCCGCTCCTCTCGGTCAGTCCCAATCGCTCCAGCAAGGCGGCCGGATCGGGATCGCGCCCCATGAAGGCGCGGTACAGCAGCGCCGGGTCTTCGCTGTCGCCCCGCTCCAGGATGGTCTGGCGAAACCGGCGGCCGGTTTCCCGGTCGAAGACGCCGGCGGCGCGGAAGCGCGTGAAGGCGTCCGCCTCCAGCACCTCGGCCCACTTGTAAGAGTAATAGCCTGCGCCGTAACCCACCGGCTCGGCGAACAAGTGGGTGAAGGAGGCGGCCAGCGCGTGATCGGGCGGCAGCGGCGCGGGCGAGAAGGGCTCCAGAATGCGGCGGCCGTATTCGACCGGGTCGCCGTCCCGCTCGGGATCGTAGCGCGTGTGCAGCGCCAGGTCCAGCAAGGCGAAGCCGAGCTGGCGCATCTGGGCGTTGGCTGCCCGGAAGGTCCGCGCCGCGCGCATGCGCTCATAGAGCGGCTCGGGGATGGTCTGGCCGGTCTCCCAGTGGCGCGCGAACAGGTCGAGCGCCTCCCGCTCCCAGCACCAGTTCTCCATGATCTGGGAGGGTAACTCCACGAAATCCCAGGCCACGTTGGTTCCGGCCAGCGTCCGGATCTCGACCCGGCTCAGGCAGTGATGCAGCAGGTGGCCGAACTCATGGAAGAGGGTTTCCACTTCGCGATGAGTCAGCAGGGCGGGCCGGCCGTTCACCGGCGCAGTGACGTTGCCGCAGAGGGCCGCCAGGTGGGGGCGAAAGCCTTCCGGGGCCGGGCCGCCGGTGATCAAGGGGCACATCCAGGCGCCGCCCCGTTTGTTCTCCCGCGGGAACCAGTCGGCGTAAAAAGCGCCCAGCAGGGTTCCGTCTTGCTCTCGCACGGTGTAGTAACGCACGGCCGGGTCCCACACCGGCGCCCCCGGCTCTTCCCGGATTTCCAGGCCGAACAGGCGGCGGGCCGCCTCGAACAGGCCTTCCACCACGCGCTCGAGCGGGAAATAGGGCCGGAGCATTTCCTCGTCGAAATGGAAGCGCGCGGCGCGCAGTTTCTCGGCGTAGTAGGCGATGTCCCAGGCTTCCGGCGGGGGAGCGTCCGGGCCCTCCAGCTCGCGCCGGAAGGCCTCGAGCTCGTGGTTCTCGCGCCGGAAATGGGCCTCGGTCTTGCGGCGCAGATCCTCGAGGAACTCCCAGACCCGTTCGGGCCTGCGCGCCATGCGGTCTTCCAGGGTCAGCGCGGCGAAGTCGGCGTAGCCGAGCAGGGCGGCTTTGCGGCGGCGCAGTTCGAGGATGCGCGCGATCAGCGGCCGGTTGTCCCAGGGAGCGCCGGTCCCGCGGCTGTGGTAGGCGCGGTAGACCTGCCGCCGCAGTGCAGCGTCGTCCAGGTAGGTCATCACGGCGACGTAACTGGGCTGCTGGAGCGTGAAGCGCCAGCCCGGCAGGCCCTTCTGCGCGGCGCTCTGGCGGGCGGCGGCCCGCGCGCTCTCCGGCAGGCCGGCCAGGCGGGATTCCTCCGTGAGGACCCACTCGAAGGCGTTGGTGGAGTCCAGCACGTTCTGGGCGAAACGGGTGGTCAGCTCGGCCAGCTCCACCTCGATCTGCTCCAGGCGGGCCTTGCCTTCGGGCGGCAATTCGGCGCCGTGACGGCGGAAGTTGTCCAGGGTCTTTTTGAGGAAACGGCGGCGGGCGCCTTCCAGCGTTTGGGCCTGCTCTGTGGCAGCGTACTGGCGCAGGGCCTTCCAGAGGCCCTCGTGCAGAGGAATGCCGGCGTAGAAGGCGGCGGCCTTGGGCTGAGAGCTGTTGTAGGCGGCGCGCAGCTCGGGCGTCGTGGCGACAGACTCCAGGTGCTTGACTACCTCCAAAGCGTAGTCCAGCGGCTCGGTCAGCCGGTCCAAGGCGGCGGCCGTGTTCTCCCAGGTGCGCGGACCCTCGCCCGCCAGCGCCTCCAGGTCCCGGCGAGCCTGTCGGATCAGCCCTTCGACGGCGGGCTCGACGTGCGCGGCCCGGATTCGATCGAAAGGAACGGGAAACCGGATTTCCAGCAGGGGATTGGCTTGGGTCAACTACCGATTGTAACGGCCGGGGCGCCCGGGTTGCGCCGCGTCTGTGGTATCTATAGCAGCTTTGGAGTCCGGAGCCATGAGCAAAAACGCCCATCCGCGCCGCCGCTTTCTGCGCGCCGCCTCGGGCGCCGCCCTGGCGCCGCTGGCGGGCTGCGGCGGGCGGTCCGGCCCCTGGCGCTTCTTCACGGCCGAGGAGGCCGAGGCGGTCATCGCCCTCTGCGAGCAGATCATCCCGGCCGATGAGGATCCCGGCGCTACCGAGGCCGGCGTGATCCATTACATTGACCGCCACTTGACGGGCCATTTCCGGCGCTGGCAGCCGGTCTACCGGCGGGGTCTGGCCGAGCTGGACCGGCTCTGCCGCCAGCAGCACGGGGAGCGCTTCGCGCGCTTGCCTTTCGCCCGCCAGACCGCCGTGCTGGAAGGCTTGACGGGCGAGGGGAAGGAGTTCTTCAACCTGGTCGTCGAGCACGCCATGCAGGGCTTCTACGGCGACCCGCGGCACGGGGGCAACCGCGACGCGGTGAGCTGGCGCATGCTGGGCGTGCCCCTGGTTCCGGTGCGGGGCCGCCAGCATTACGACCTGACCGGCTCGGGAGGCGGCGCATGAAGCATGTCAACGCCGTGATCGTGGGCGCCGGGGCGGGCGGCGGCATCGTGGCCAAAGAGCTGGCCGAGGCGGGCTTCAGCGTGGTGGTGCTGGAGCGCGGCCGCTGGCTGACCGCTTACGACTGCCGCAAGGACGACCTGCGCAACCAGCGCACCACCGTGCTGGGCAACGGCACGGGGCCGGACGACGAGCGGCACCCCCGGGTGGTGGTCGAGCTGGACGGGCGCGAACGGATCGTGCGTCCCTCCGAGCCGGGCTACAACAACAACGCGGCCTGCGTGGGCGGCGGCACGCTGACCTACGGGGCGATGGCCTGGCGCTTCATGGAGCGCGACTTCCGCATGCGCTCGAGCTACGGCTGCCCGGAGGGCTCGACGCTGGAGGACTGGCCCGTCAGCTACCAGGACCTGGAACCTTATTACGAAAAGGCCGAGTACGAGCTGGGAGTCTCGGGCGACGTGACGCCGGATCCCTTTCACGCGCCGCGCCGCAAGCCGCTGCCCATGCCGCCCCTCAGCCCCACGCGCGAACACGAAATCCTCAAGCCGGCCGCCGAGCGGCTGGGCTGGCATCCCTTCGACATTCCCATGCTGCGCAACAGCGTGCCTTACGGCGGCCGTCCGGCCTGCATGCGCTGCCGATGGTGCGTGGGTTTCGTTTGCGAGGTGAACGCCAAGAACGGCACCCAGAACACCGTGCTGCCCAGGGCCCTGGCCACCGGGCATTGCGAGCTGCGCACCGAATGCGTCGCCAAGGAGATCCTGGTGGACGCGCGGGGCCGGGCCACGGGGGTGGCCTACTTCGATGCGCGCGACCGGCTCCAGACCCAGACCGCCGATCTGGTGGTGGTCTCCTGCGCCGCCATCGAATCGGCCCGCCTGCTGCTGAACTCGAAGAGCCGCCTGTTCCCCAACGGCATCGGCAATCGCTACGACTGGGTGGGGCGCAATCTCCAGGGGCATTCCTACTGCGGGGCGGTCGGCCTGTTCGAGCAGGTGACCTACGACGACGTAGGCCCGGGAGCTTCCATCGCCATCTGCGATTTCAACCACGGCAATCCCGGCCTGCGCGGCGGCGCCATGCTGGCCAACGAGTTCATCCGCCTGCCCTACCAGTTCCTCGGGCGGATGCCGCCGGAGGTCCCGCGCTGGGGCAAGGCGCACAAGGACTTCGTGCGGCAGTTCTACCGCCGCAGCATCATGGTCCAGGGGCCGGTGCAGGAGATGCCGGTCTTCGACGCCCGCGTCGAGCTGGATCCCAAGGTCAAGGATTACTGGGGCATCCCGGTGGCGCGACTGTCCGGGCGCAAGCATCCGCACACCCTGGAAATCTGCCGCTTCATCGCCGAACGGGCCGAGGCCTGGTTGAAGCAGGCGGGCGCCATCCGGACCTGGAAGCGGATTCCGGGCCCGGGGCTGAGCGGCGGCCAACACCAGGCGGGCACCTGCCGTATGGGCAACGATCCGAAGAGCTCGGTGGTGGACCGCTACTGCCGGGTGCACGAGATGGAGAACGTCTACGTGGTGGACGGCAGCGTGCACGTCACCAACGGGGGCTTCAATCCGGTGCTGACCATCATGGCCCTGGCCTACTGGGCTTCCGAGCACCTGGTGCGGGAGTGGCGGGGCCGGCGGGGCCGGGGTTAAAACATGAAACGCAAGAAATGGTTTATCCTGGCGGCCCTCGCCGCCCTCGTCCTCCTGTTGCCGGGCGCGGCCGTCTATTATCAGGCCGGCGGCGCCTGCGCGCGCTGCCACGAGATCCGCCCCGCCTACGACCGCTGGCGCCTCTCGACCCACCGCAACCAGGACTGCTCGGCCTGCCACGGCGGCCTGCTCACGGCGGACTGGAGGTTCCACTTCGACAACCTGCGGCGCCTGGCGCAGCATCTCGCCGGCCGCTGGCCGGAGGCCATTCGCCTGCCCCACCGCAGCCTCCCCCGCCTGGTCGAGCGCTGCGCCGATTGCCACCGGCAGGAGTACGCCGCCTGGCAGTCCGGCCCGCACAGCGTCACTTACCGCCGGATCTTCCTGGATGGCGAGCACAACCGCAAACGGGCGCTGATGGACGACTGCCTGCGCTGCCACGGCATGTATTTCGAGGGGCCCGTCGGGGAGCTGGTGGCGCCGCTGGACACCCTCGGTCCCTGGCGGTTGAAGGTTCCCGAGTTGGCCGACCGCCCGGTGCTGCCCTGCCTCGCCTGCCATCAGATGCACCGGCCGGGCGAGCCCCTGAAGCGGCCCTGGGTGGAGAAGGCGGTGAGCGGGCCGGGCCAGCCGCTTCACCGGCCTTCGCTGGCGCTGTTCGACCGCCGCGAGATGACGCCGGTCCCCGTGCGGCTGCTGCCCTTGCCCGCCATGCGGCAGGGCGCTCGCCCGGTGAAGATGAGCCCCGACCTGCGCCAGGGCCTCTGCTACCAGTGCCATGCGCCGCTGGCGAGCTTCCAGGTGGGCTCGGGCGACGATCGCACGCCGGTCGGCGTGCACGAAGGCATAAGCTGCCTGGCCTGTCACGAGCGCCACACCCAGCAGACCCGGGCTTCCTGCGCCGGCTGCCACCCGAAGATGTCCAACTGCGGCTTGGACGTCGAAAAGATGGACACCAGCTTCCGCGATCCGGCCAGCCGGCACAACATTCACTTCGTGGCGTGCGCCGATTGCCACCCCAAGGGCGTGCCGGCGAGGCCGGGGCGGGCGGCGAAGCGCGCCGACTGAAGCCGGGCCGGGTCTGGCGAGAGCCGCACTCGCACAGTTCGCCCGGGAAATGTTCCCGTTCGCTGCTTCCTGCTAGCCTCCTCCGGCCCCCTCCAGCACAATCGAAAAAAAACGAAACGGCTCGGGGAGGAAGCGCCGGGCCGGGCAACCGACTTCGGCCGAGCGCCTGCGACGCCGCTGGGAGCGCGCAGGCGGCCCTCCTCCCTCGCCGTTTCACTCGGAGGCGATGGGGATGTCCGTTGTGTCGTTCGATGTCGGCTTGGAGCGACTGGCCGGGCGGAGGGAGCATTTCAAGCGGCCCGCCGAGCGCCCCTTCACGATCCACGAGCGCCCTTACACCACCATCCTGTTCGGCGGCCTGACCTGGAAGCACGAGCGCCTGATCCAGGCCGTGCTGGAAGGCCTGGGCTACAAGGCCGAACCGCTGCCCACCCCGGATAGGCGGGCCTTTCAAAGCGGCAAGGAGTACGGCAACAACGGCCAGTGCAATCCCACCTACTTCACGGTCGGCAACCTGGTGCGCTTCCTGGAAAGCCTGGAGGCGCGCGGCCTCACGCGCCGGGAAATCCTCGACCGCTACGTCTTCTTCACCGCCGGCGCCTGTGGGCCCTGCCGCTTCGGCATGTACGAAGCCGAGTACCGCCTGGCGCTGCGCAACGCGGGATTCGACGGCTTTCGCGTGCTGCTGTTCCAGCAGACCGGCGGGCTGGATCAGGCCGGCTCCCAGGACGGCCTGGAGATGAACCTGGAGTTCTTCCTGGGCATTCTGAACGCCTTGAACTGCGCCGATGTGCTGAACGAAGCGGCCTATGCGGTGCGCCCTTACGAGACCGAGCCGGGACGCACGGACGCCGTGCTGGAGGCCGCGATCGCCCGGATGGGGGAGGCCCTGCGCGCCCGCCGCTGGTGGCGGGCCTCCGGCCGCTGGCCGGCCGGGCTGCGCCGCCCGGCCGATTACGCCGGCAAGTTCCTCCAGCAGACCGCCGGCCGGGCGCTCGCGCGGGAGCTGGCCGCCTGCGGGCAAGCCTTCGCCGAGATCCCGGTGGACCGGCTGCGCGTGCGCCCGATCGTCAAAATTACCGGCGAGTTCTGGGCCCAGACCACCGAGGGCGACGGCAACTTCCACATGTTCCGTTTCCTGGAGGGAGAGGGCGCGCAAGTGCTGGTCGAGCCGGTCGGCACTTGGATCACCTACCTGATCCATCAGGCGGTGCAGAAGAACCGGGACTGGAAGGGGCTGGAGGAGGGCGCGCTGCCGCCCCCCTGGTGGCGGCTCGGCCGCCGGGCGCGCACCGAGTGGAACTACCTGCGCAAGACGGCGCGCCTGAAGCTGGCCGAGGCTCTGTTTCGGCGCGAGTACGCGCGGCTGGCGCGAGCGGTTTGCGGCCTGGCTCATCCCCTGGCGGACCAGTACGACATGCAGCGGTTGGGGCACCCTTACTACAACTCGCGGGCGGGCGGCGGCGAGGGCCATCTGGAGGTAGCCAAGAACATCTACTACTCGAACCGCGATCTCTGCCACATGGTGCTCTCGCTGAAGCCGTTCGGCTGCATGCCCTCGACGCAATCCGACGGCGCGCAAGCGGCGGTGGTCTCGCGCTACCCGGATATGATCTACCTGCCCATCGAGACCTCGGGAGAAGGCGAGATCAACGCCCACAGCCGCGTGCAGATGGCTTTGGGCGAAGCGCGGCAAAAGGCGCGGCGCGAGTTCGAGCAATGCCTCAAGCGCGCGGGCCTCACGCCGGAGCAATGCCGCGACTGGCTGGTCCGTCATCCCGAGGCCCGGCGGGCCGGCTACCGCGTTCCGAAGAGTCCGGGGGTGGCGGGCGTGGCGGCTAACTTCGTCCTGCACATCGCGGCGCGCCTGAGGCGGGAGGGCCGGCGATGAGCCGCCGGCTGCTGGCCGGCCTGGATGTCGGCTCCACCACGGTGAAGGCGGTGGTGGCGGAGGCCGACTCCGGGCGCTTGCTCTGGCGGGACTACCAGCGCCACGAGACGCGCCAGGCCGAGAAGGCCCTGGAGTTTCTCCGCCGGTTCGAGACCGAAATCGAAGGCTTCCGGCCGGAGCACGCGCGCCTGTTCCTGACCGGTTCGGGCGGGGCCGCGCTGGCGCGCCTGGTGGGCGGCAAGTTTGTGCAAGAGGTCAACGCGGTGGCCCTGGCGGTCGAGAAGCTGCACCCCGAGTGCGGCTCGGTGATCGAGTTGGGCGGGCAGGACGCCAAGATCATCATCTTCCGCGAGGACCCGGAGAGCGGGCGCAAGAAGAAGATCCCCTCGATGAACGACAAGTGCGCCGGCGGCACGGGCGCGGTGATAGACAAGATCGCCGCCAAGCTGCGCCTGCCGCCCGAGCGCCTGGCCGAGATGGGTTACCGCGGCCTGCGCCTGCATCCGGTGGCCGGCAAGTGCGGGGTCTTCGCCGAGACCGACATCAACGGGCTGCAAAAGAGCGGCGTGCCGGCCGAGGAGTTGATGGCTTCGCTGTTCGAAGCCATCGTGATGCAGAATTTGACCGTCCTGACCCGGGGCAACACGCTGCGCCCGGTGGTGCTGCTGCTGGGCGGTCCCAACACCTACCTCCGGGGCCTGCGCGAATGCTGGCAGCATCACATCCCGCAAATCTGGCGGGAGCGGCGGGTGGCGCTGCCTGAGGGCGCCGCGCCGGAGGAGCTGATCCGCACGCCGGAGAACGCCCAGTATTTCGCCGCTCTGGGAGCGGTCGAGTTCGGCCGCCAGGAAGAGGAGGGCGCCGGCCGTTACCTGGGGCTCGAGCGCCTGGAGTGGTACGTCAACGGCGGGCGCGAGCAGGAGAAGAAACGCAGCGCCGGGGGCGCGCTGGCGGCGAGCGCGGCCGAGTTGGAAGCCTTTCGCCGCCGCTACAGCCCGCCGCCCTTCCGGCCGGCGGGCTTCCAGCCGGGGCAGCTCGTCGAGGCCTTCATCGGCCTGGACGGCGGTTCGACCTCGACCAAGGCCGCCCTGGTCTCGGCCGGCCCCGAGCGTTCGGTGCTGGCCAAAGCCTACCAGCTCTCCCGGGGCAACCCCATCGAGGACGCCGTGGCCATCCTGGCTCAATTGGAGGAGCAGGTCACCGCCCCGGGGGCGCGCCTGGAAGTGCTGGGCGTGGGCGTCACCGGCTACGCCAAGGACATCCTCAAGGACGTGCTGGCGGCCGACGCCGCGATCGTGGAAACCGTGGCCCACACCCAAGCCGGCCTGCACTTCCACCCGGGCATTGACGTCATCTGCGACGTGGGCGGTCAGGACATCAAGATCATTCTGCTCAAGAACGGGCGGGTCAAGGATTTCCGTCTGAACACGCAGTGCTCGGCCGGCAACGGCTACTTCCTGCAATCCACCGCCCAGGCCTTCGGCTACGCCGTGGAGGAGTTCGCCGAGGTGGCGTTTCAGGCGGCCGCCTACCCCGAGTTCGGCTACGGCTGCGCCGTCTTCATGCAATCCGACATCGTGGACTTTCAGCGCCAGGGCTGGCGGCCGGAAGAGATCATGGCCGGCCTGTGCGCCGTACTGCCCAAGAACATCTGGCTGTACGTGTCGCAGATTCCCAACCTGGCTTCGCTGGGCCGGCGCTTCCTGCTGCAAGGCGGCACCCAGTACAACCTGGCGGCGGTCAAGGCGCAGGTGGATTTCATCGAGGCGCGTTTCAAAGGCCAGGCCGAGCCGCCCGAGGTCATCGTGCACCCGCATTGCGGCGAGGCCGGCGCCATCGGGGCGGCGCTGGAGGCCGCCCGGCTCTACCGGCAGGGGCGGCGGAGCAGTTTCATCGGCCTGGCCGCCGTGCGCCAGATCCGCTACAAGACCACGCGCAGCGAGGCCACCCGCTGTTACTTCTGCAAGAACAATTGCCTGCGCACCTTCATTGACGTCAAGACCTCGGTGATCTCCGACCCCTCCCGCGTGCCGGTGGCCAGCAAGGTGCCCATCGAGCCCGGCGCGCAGCGCCTGATCATCGCCACCTGCGAAAAAGGCACGGTCGAGAACCTGGACCAGATGCGGGCCATCAAGGACGGCCTCGAGCGGGTCAAGCAGGACAACCCCAACTTCGCCGAGATCGCCGCCCGGGCCGCCTTCCGCATCCCGGACGTGCCGTTGGTGGCCGACCCCCCGCCCCGCCGGGCCTGGAGCCGAGCCCAAAAGGCTCGCCGCCAGGCGATCGAACGCCGCGCTCGCCTGCGCATCGGCATTCCCCGCGTGCTCAATCTGTACTCCACCGCTCCGCTGTTCACCGGCTACTTCGCCGCCCTGGGCATCCAGCCCGGCAACATCGTCTTCTCCGACTACACCAGCGACCAGCTCTACCGCGAGGGCGCCAAGCGGGGAGCGATTGATCCTTGCTTCCCTTCCAAGCTGGCCATCCCGCACGTCCACAATCTGATTTACGTTCACCACGCCAAGAAGCCGCTGGACCTGATCTTCTTCCCCATGATTGACGACCTGCCCGCGGAGCTGGCCGCCACCCAGGGCAGCCGCGCCTGCCCCACCGTCACCGCCACGCCCGAGGCGGTCAAGGCCGCCTTCACCAAGGAGGGCGATCTGTTCGCCCAACACGGCCTGCTGTTCTTGGACACCTTCCTCAACCTGGCCGACCGGCGCATGCTCGAGCGCCAGCTCTACCGGCAGTTCCACGATCTGTTGGGCCTGGCCCCCGAGGAAAACGCCCGCGCCGTCGCCCAGGGCTACGCCGCCCTGGAGCGCTTCCGCGACGAATTGCGCCGCGCCGCCCGCCGCGCGCTGGACCGGCTGGAGCGCGAAGACCGCATCGGGCTGGTCTTGCTGGGGCGCCCCTACCACAACGATCCGGGCGTCCACCACGGCATTCCCGAGGAGCTGCAAAAGCTGGGCTACCCGATCTTCACCCAGGACACCTTGCCGCTGGACGAGGACCTTCTGGAGCGCCTGTTCGGCCAGGAGCTGCGGGCGGGCGAGATCCCCCATCCGCTGGCGGTGTGCGACGTCTGGAAGAACTCCTACAGCGAGAACACCTCGCGCAAGATCTGGGCCGCCAAGTACGCGGCCCGGCACCCCAATCTGGCGGCCCTGGAGCTGTCCAGCTTCAAGTGCGGCCACGACGCCCCCATCTACAGCGTGGTCGAGGAGATCATCGAGATGAGCGGCACGCCCTACTTCTGCTTCAAGGACATTGACGAGAACAAGCCGGCCGGCTCGATCAAGATCCGCATCGAGACCATCGCCTACTTCCTGGAGCGCTACCGCGAGGATGTGCGGGCTCGCAAGGCGGGCGCCGCGCCGGCGGCGTTTCCGGCGGCGGCGCAGCGCCGGCGGCTGGAGGAGAAAGTGCGGGCGCTCGAAGCCGATCACCGCGCGCAGGCGGCCTTGCTGGGGGGCGCGCTGCCGCGCATTGACGTGCCGCTGGGGAGCCTGAGCGCCCCGCAGGCCGCGCGCGTGGCCGCCGATTGAAGCGGCCGGGAACCGATGTTTTGCAAGCCATCACTCAGGGGAGGACAAAGGATGCATTCACCCGTCAAGTATCTGGAAAAGGGCTTGAGCTGGGCGGCCGGGGCCGCCTGGGCGGTCTTCGATCGGCTCAACCGGATCCGGCCCAATCCCGGCTTCACGCCCGCCTGGTCGGACCGGCCGCTGCTGAAGTCCTGGGAGAAAACCAAACCGCCGCTGGGCTGGCCGCGCCGGACCGATTCGCTCTGCCCGCAGTGCGTGCCCGAGATCCGGCGCGAGATTCTGGAGGGGCAGCGCCCGCTCTCGGATCTGATCCAACAGCGGCCCGGCGAGATCCCGGCCTGGATCGTGGAGCGCGACGGCCGGATCCTGATGGTCAAGGACTGCCCGCGCCACGGCCACTTCGAGGACGTGCTTTCCATAGACGTGGAATTCTTCCGCCATCTGGAGGAGACCTTCCCGGGGCGGGACATTCCCGCGCACAACGACGGGCGCCTGCACCGGCACGGCAGCAGCACGATCCGCTGGGGCCGGGGTGCGGTGCTCACCATTGACCTGACCAACCGCTGCAACATGATGTGCGACCCCTGCTTCATGGACGCCAACCAGGTGGGCTTCGTGCACGAGTTGAGCTGGGAGGACATCCGCCGCCTGCTGGACAACGCTCTCTCGATCAAGCCCCGCCGCCAGATGTCGGTCCAGTTCTCCGGCGGCGAGCCGACGCTGTCGCCCTACTTCTTGGACGCCGTGCGCTACGCCCGCCAGGTGGGCTACAACAGCGTGCAGGCGGCCACCAACGGAATCCGGTTCGCGCGCAGCTTCGAGTTCTGCCAGGCGGCCGCGGAGGCCGGCCTGCGCTACGTCTACCTTCAGTTCGACGGCATCGGCAACGCCGCCAACGCCCATCGCCGGGTGGGCAACCTGTTCGACGTGAAGCTGCGGGCCATCGAGAATCTCCACCGGGCGGGCGTGGAGATCGTGCTGGTGATCACCATCGTCAACGGCGTCAACAACGAGCAGGTGGGCCGGGTGGTCGAGTTCGCCCGCGACAATCCCGACAAGATCGCCTTCTGCGCCTTTCAGCCGGTCTCCTTCACCGGGCGGGACGAGCAGATCAGCGAAGAGCGGCGCCGCGCCCAGCGCTACACGCTCTCCCATCTGGCGCACGACGTCAAGCGACAGACCGGCCTGGGCGAGCCGGTGCGCGACTGGTTCCCCCTGTCGTTCTTCAGCACCTTTTCCGACTGGGCCGACCTGGTGCACGGCCCCCAGGCTCGCTGGGGCCAGATCAGTTGCGGCTGCCACCCCAACTGCGGGGTGGGCATGGCCCTGATGGTGGACAAGCAGACCCGGGAGGCCGTGCCCGTCACCGCCTTCATCCGTGCCGAGCAACTGGCGCGCGACGTCATGCGCATCAACGACGCCGCGCGCGGGCGTTTCCTGTCGCTGGCCGGCATGGCCCTGGCCCTGATGCGCAACTACGATCCCTTCCGGGCGCCTCGGCACTTCCGGCTGTGGGATCTGCTGCGCAAGTGCGACAAGACCTTCGGGGCCACCGGGCGCGACTACGGCAAGGTGGGAGCCGAGCGCACGCGCGCCGACATCGAGCGGCGCCGGGCCGATCGCTGGAACTTCCTCATCATCGCCGGCATGTGGTTCCAGGATCTGTTCAACTACGACTTCCGGCGCACCGAGCAGTGCATCATCCCCTACGCCACCCAAGAAGGGGAGATCTCCTTCTGCGCCTACAACACAGGCATCGGCTGGCGCAAGATCGTCGAGCGCATGCACATGACGGCCACCCTGGCGCGCTGGTACCAGGAGCACGGCCGGCACGAGATCTTCACCGGGGGCCGCGCCGTGCCGCTCTCCGGCCGCGAGCATTCCCTGCGCGTGCGCCGGGAACTGATCACCCTCGAGCCGCAGAAGGACCTGGACCGGATGGGGGTGCCCAAGACCGCACGCGAGGAAAAGCTGCGGGCCCGGCGAGCTGAGCAGGCGGCCGAACTCGAACGGCGCTTGTTGGGCCTGGACTCCGGGTCGCCGCTGGTCCAGATCCAGGACAGGCCCGCGGCAGGCGAAGGCCAGGCCGCCGAGGCCGAGCCGGCGGGCGCGTTGCGCGACTGAGGGGGCCGGGGGGCATCCCGCCTTGATCGCCTGGAGCAGAGCTCTGCGCCGGCGCCGGATCGGGTGGTGGCGATTGGCCCGCGAGCTGCGCATGATCGCCGGGGGTCTGCTCAGCGCCGGCCACCCGATCCTGGCCCACCTGATCGTCACCCGCCGCTGCAACTTGTCTTGCGCCTACTGCAACGAGTACGACCGCGTTTCACCGCCGGTGCCGCTGCCCTGGCTGCTGGAGCGGGTGGACGCCCTGGCCGCCCTGGGCACGCGCATCATCACCCTGAGCGGCGGCGAGCCGCTGCTGCATCCGGAACTCGAGCAGGTCGTCGCCCGGGTGCGCCGGCGCGGCCTGCTGGCCGGCCTGATCACCAACGGCTACCTGCTGACCGCCGAGCGCATCCGGGCGCTCAACCGGGCCGGTCTGGACCACCTTCAGATCAGCATTGACAATGTGGAGCCCGACCCGGTCTCCCGCAAGAGCCTGCGCGTGCTGGATCGCAAGTTGCAACTGCTGGCCGAGCAGGCCGACTTCCACGTCAACATCAACACCGTGCTGGGGGCCGGGGTGCGCCGCCCCGAAGACGCCCTCCTGATCGCCCGCCGGGCGGTCGAGTTGGGCTTCAGCTCGACGGTGGGCGTGATTCACGGTCCGGACGGGCAGCTCGCCCCTCTGACGGCGCGCGAACGCGAGGTCTACCGCCGCCTGCTCGAACTGAGGCGGCTGAGCTACTCGCGCTTCCACGGCTTCCGCGACCGGGTGATCGAGGGGCGCCCCAACGACTGGCGCTGCCGGGCCGGCTCGCGCTACCTCTACGTCTGCGAGGACGGCCTGGTGCACTACTGCTCGCAACAGCGCGGCCGCCCGGGGAAGCCGCTGGCGCTCTACGGCCGGGAGGATCTGCGCCGGGAGTTCCTCACCGAGAAGTCCTGCGCGCCTTACTGCACGCTGGCCTGCGTGCATCAAGTCTCTCTGATGGACGCCTGGCGGGCGCCGCAGCGCAAGCCGGCCGCCGCCTCGGGCAGCCCGCAGCTCGTGCCTGTGGAATCTCTGCGCCGCTAGGCCCGAGGGCGCCGGTCGCCGGGGCGGCGAGTTGTGTTAGAATCGGCAGCCCGCATCACGGGCGCGGAGGTCTGCCATGCCACGTCACAGAAGACTCGCCGGGTGGCTGCCGGCCGTGCTGGCCGCCAGTTGGACGGCCGGCGCCCTTTACGGGCAGGCTTCGGTCACGCCCCCGGAGAAATTCTTCGGGTTCCGGCTGGGCAGCGACCGGCAAATCGCGCGCTGGGATCGCATCGTCGAGTACTACCGGCTGCTGGAGAAGGAGGCGGGCGGCAAGCTGCGCGTGGTCGAGATGGGTCCCAGCACCATGGGCAACCCGTTCCTGCTGGTGATCATCACCTCGCCGGAAAACATGGCTCGCCTGGAGCGCCTGCGCCAAATCAACCTGCGGCTGAGCGATCCGCGGGGTTTGAGCGAGGCCGAGGCGGCCCGGCTGGTGGAGGAAGGCCGGGCGGTCCTCTGCCAGTCCATGAGCCTGCACGCCACCGAGATCGGGGGGACCCAGATGGCGCCAGAGCTGGCCTACGAGCTGGTCAGCCGGGGGGACGCCGAGGCGCGGCGCATCCTGGAGAATGTGGTCTTCCTGTTGATCCCCTGCTTCAATCCGGACGGCGCCGTCATGGTGGCCGATTGGTACTCGAAGACCCTGGGAACCGAGTACGAGGGCTCGAACCTGCCCTGGCTCTATCACAAGTACGCCGGCCACGACAACAACCGCGACGCCTTCCAGTTGAACCTGGTCGAATCCCGCTACGCGGCCCGGATCCTGTTCCGGGAGTGGATTCCGCAGGCCTACATTGACCACCACCACATGGGCAGCTACGGGGCGCGCCTGTACGTTCCGCCCTACGCCGAACCGATCCGCCCCCACGCCGATCCGCTGGTCTGGCGCGAGATGAGCTGGTACGGGGCCCACATCGCCTATAAGGAGGAGGAAGCCGGGCTGTCGGGCATCATCAATATGGCCCAGTTCTCCGGCTGGGGGCATTTCGGCTTTCACTGGATCACGCCCTTTCACAACATCGCCGGCATGCTGACGGAATCGGCCAGCGCCCGGCTGGCGACCCCTCTCTACATTCACCCCGACCAGCTTCGGGGCGGAACGCGCGGCCTGCCCGCCTACGAACCGCAGACCACCTTCCCCAATCCCTGGCCGGGCGGCTGGTGGCGGCTGCGGGACATCGTGGAGCGGCAGAAGGTGTCGGCCTGGGCGGCCCTGGATCTGGCGGCCCGCAACCGGGAGACGGTGCTGTGGAACGCGTTCTACAAGGCGAAACGGCAGACCGAACGCGGCGCCCGGGGCAAGCCGGCCGCCTACATCATCGGCCCCCTTCAGCACGACCGGCTGACCGCCCTGAAGCTGGTCAACAAACTGCTGGCCCAGGGCGTGGAGGTGATGCGGGCGCGGGCCGCCTTCCTCGCCTCGAACGGCGTCAGTTATCCGGCCGGCGCCTTCGTGGTCTCCCTGGCCCAGCCCAAGATGGGGCTGATCCGCTACCTGCTCGGGCGGACGCTCTATCCGGATAACGAATTCACGCGGGCCCGCGACGGTTCGCCCCTGCGCCCCTACGATCTGGCCACCGACACCATGTTCGAATTCATGGGCGTGCGGGTGGACCCGGTGGACGAGCCGGTGCGCGCCGAGCTGGAGCAGGTCGTCGAGGAGGTGCGGCCCGAGGGTCGCCTGCCGTCCGGCGCCGCGCTCTATGTGCTCGACGGCCGGTGGAACGACAGCTTCCGGGCCGTCAATCTGCTGTTGGACAAAGGGGCGGCCGTGCGCCGCCTGGACGAACCCTGGCAGGGGTTGCGCCCCGGGGACTTCCTGGTCTCGGGCCCGGACAGCCTGCTGGCTGAAGCGGCCCGGCAGACGGGCGTGGATTTCACGCCCCTGCGCGAGGCGCCGCGCGCCGGCTTGCACGCCGTGCGGCGCCTGCGCACCGGCCTTTACCAGCGCTACTGGGGCGGCAATATGGACGAGGGCTGGACGCGCCTGTTGCTCGAACAGTTCGGCTTCCCCTATCAAACGTTGCGGGACGCCGAGATCCGCAAAGGCGGCCTGAATCAGAGCTACGACGTCATCATCCTTCCCGATGACAGCACGGCGCGCATCACGGGCGAGCGGCCCCGGCCCGAAGGCGCCGCGCCGGCCGAGCCGGAGGAGGAGGTCTACCCGCCGGAATACCGCAGCGGCATCGGCGAGGAGGGCGTCAAGGCCCTGCGCGAATTCGTCGAGAAGGGCGGGACGCTGCTGGCGCTGGGCGGGGCCTCCAACTTCGCTCTCGAGAAGCTCGGCCTGCGGCTGCGCAACGCGGTGGCGGGCAAGAGCTGGCGGGAGTTCTGGTGCCCGGGTTCGACCCTGCGGGTGAAGTTCGCCCCCGATCATCCGCTGGCCTACGGCATGCCGCCCGAAGGCCTGATCCTGTATCTGAGCGGCAACCCGGTTTTCGAGATCCTGCCCTCGGCCTTCAACGAGCGCTACCAGACGGTGGTGCGTTACGCGGACCGGGAGCTGCTGGAGAGCGGCTGGCTGGTGGGCGAGCAGGCGCTGGCCGGCAAGCCGGCTATGGTGGCCGCCGGCCTGGGCAAGGGAGAGGTGGTGCTGATCGGTTTCCGGGCCCAGCACCGGGCGCAGACCGACGGCACTTTCAAGCTGGTCCTCAACGTGCTCATGCGTTGAGCGGCGGCCTCGCCGGCCTGCGAAATTTCTCCCCGCGGCCCACTATTAGCTAAGAGCCGCCATGAGGCCGTGGAAGGTGTGGTTCGCGCTGGGGTGGGCGGCTTGCGCGCAGACCCCGGACCCCGCCTACCCGTTGCTCGAAAAGGCCTACCAGGCCTTGCGGGCCGCGCGCTACCAGGAGGCCATCGAGCAGTTCCGCCGAGCCTTCCAGATCGCGCCCGCTCGCGCCGACCTGCGCAAGGACCTGGCCTACGCCTACCTGAGAATCGGCGAAAACGAAGCGGCGCGCGACGAGTTCGCCCAAGCCGTGCGCCTCGATCCGGCGGACCGCCAGGCGGCGCTCGAATACGCCTTCCTTTGTTACGAGACGGGCCGGCGCGCCGAAGCGCGGCGGGTCTTCGATCGGCTGCGCCGCGGCGGCGACGCGGCCTCGCGCGCGGTGGCCGAACAGGCTTTCCAGAACGTGGATCGCCCGCTGGAGGAAGGCATCGCCCGCTGGAAGGAAGCGCTGGCCCGCCACCCGGAGGACTTCGGAACCCATCTGGAGCTGGCCCGGCTGGCCGAGGAGCGCGACGAGCTGGAGCTGGCCGCCGAGCACTACCTGAAGGCGTGGCGGCTGCGCCCCGCCGAACGCTCCGTGCTGGCGCACCTGGGGCGGGTCTGGCAGGCGCAAGGCAAGCTCGAGGAGGCCCACGCCGCCCTGCTGGCCGCCTCGCGGGGCGCCGAGCCTTATGCCGCCGAACGGGCCCGCGAGCTGCTGCCCGCGCGCTACCCCTACGTGTATGAATTCCGCCGGGCGCTGGAACTGGATCCGGACAATATCGAGCTGCGGCGCGAGCTGGCCTACCTGCTGCTGGAGATGCAACGCCGGGCGGAGGCTGAAGAGGAATTCAGCCGGATTGTCGAGCAAGCGCCCGAAGATCTGCTCTCGGCGGCCCAGCTCGGCTTCCTGCTGTTGAGCCGGAAGCAGCCGGAGGCGGCGATGCCTCTGCTCAAGCGGGTGCTGGAGGGCCCGGACGAGGAACTGGCCGATCGCGTGCGGCGCGCCCTGGGCCTGCCGCAAACCTTGCGGCGCCGTCCGGAGACGCCGCGGCGGGCGGTTGCAGCGGAGGCCAAGACGCTGGCCGAGCGCAGCTACCAGGCCGGCTACCTGAAGGACGCGCTCAAGTACTTCCAGATCGCGCATGAAACCGACCCGGCGGATTTCGCCGTCATGCTCAAGCTGGGCTGGACCAACAATCTGCTCGGGCGCGACGAGGACGCCATTCGCTGGTTCCGCCTGGCGCGCAACAGTCCGGATCCGGCCGTGGCGGCCGAGGCGGGCCGCGCCTGGCGCAATCTGCGGCCCGGCCTGGCGCGCTTCCGCACCACCGTCTGGCTGCTGCCTTTTTACTCTTCCCGCTGGCGCGACGTCTTCAGTTACGGCCAGCTCAAGACGGAGGCCCGCCTGGGAAGGCTGCCGGTGCGCCCGTACCTTTCGCTGCGTTTCCTGGGCGACACGCGGCGGACCACGGGCGGCGCCCTGCCCCAGTATCTCTCCGAGAGCGCACTGATCGCGGGGCTCGGTCTGGCCGGCCGGACCCGGCAGGGCCTGGTCCTGTGGGGCGAGGCGGGCTGGGCCATCAGCTACCTGGCGGCCAGGAAGGACGTGGGCCGCATGACGCCGGACTTCCGGGCGGGCGCGGCCTTCGGCCGGGGCTTCGGCCACCTGTTGGGCTCGGAGTCCTCCGGGGCGTTCTTCGAGACCGGCGCCGACGCCGTTTTTCTGAGCCGCTTCGGCGACGATCTGCTGTTTTACTGGCGCAACCGCGGCGGCTACACCGCCCCGGTGATCCGCCGCCTGGGCGGTCTGGCCACGCAATGGTGCTGGAACTGGAACGCGGCCGCGGACGCCCGCCGGCAGTACTGGGCCAACTTCCTGGAGAGCGGGCCGGGCCTGCGCCTGCGCTGGGAAGCCATGCCGCCGGCTTTGGTCTTCTCGCTGGATTGGCTGCGCGGCGCTTACACGCTGAATCGCGGCAACCCGCGCCGGCCCAACTTCTGGGACTGGCGGGCAGGATTCTGGTATGCGGCTTCTCGCTAGCGGTCTGCTGCTGGCGGCGCTTGGGCTGGCGGCCGCGCCCCCGGCCGCCTATTTCCACGTGCTGGACGAGGATGCCGGCAGTTGGCCGGAAATCCTGGGTTCGGTGGGCCTGGCCCCGCTGGGCCCGCCGGGAGCGGGGGCCGCCGTCTACGTGCTGCGCAGCGAGGCGGCGGGCGACTGGGAGGCCCGTGTGGAAGCGGGCGCGGTGGTGATCCTGGAAGGCGCTTCCGCCCTCGCCGAGCGCTTCGGTTTCCGGGCCACCCCCCGGCGGGTGCTGGTGCGCAGCATCCGGGATGCGCGCCGGCCCGACCTGCGCATCGTTTGGGAGCGCCCGCTCGAACTGCCGGTCTTCGAGTTGCCCCACGGGGCGCAGCTTCTGGCCTGGGAGCGCTGGGAGCGGGCGCCCTTGATGGCGGCCCTGCGGCGCGGCTCGGGGGCGGTGCTCTGGCTGGCCTGCTCGCCGGGCGTCAAGCCTTACGAGCGCTTCCCCTACATTCCGCACGCCCTGGCCGATCTGGGCGTGGATCCGCCGCTGCGCTGTCGGCGGCTGTGGGCTTTTTTCGATTCCTCTTACCGGCTGCGCGTGGACCTGGAGTACTTCGCCGAGCGCTGGCGGGCGGCGGGCTTCAGCGCCCTGCATGTCGCCGCCTGGCGCTATTTCGAACCGGAAGCCGAACGCGACGCCTACTTGCGCCGTCTGATCGAGAGCTGTCACCGCCGCGGCCTGCTGGTCTACGCCTGGCTGGAGCTGCCCCACGTCAGCGAGCGTTTCTGGCAGGAGCATCCCGAGTGGCGCGAGAAGACGGCCCTGCTTCAGGACGCGCATCTGGACTGGCGGCGGCTCATGAACCTGGCCAACCGGGATTGCTTCCGGGCGGCGGCGGCCGGCGTGCGCGAGCTGCTCGAGCGTTTCGACTGGGACGGGGTCAACCTGGCGGAGCTGTACTTCGAGTCGCTGGAAGGGGCGGCGAATCCCGCCCGCTTCACGCCCATGAACCCGGAAGTGCGGCGCGAGTTCCTCGAGCGAAAAGGCTTCGATCCCCTGGAGTTGTTCCAGGCGGACTCCCCGCGCCACCTGGCGCGCAATCCGGCCGGCCTGGCCGCCTTCCTGGACTACCGGGCCGAGCTGGCCGGCCGGATCCAGCGGGAATGGATGGGCGAGATCGAGAAGCTGCGGGCGCGGCGTCCCCATCTGGATCTGGTGCTGACCCATGTGGACGATCGCTTCGAGCCGCGCATGCGGGAGGCGATCGGGGCGGACGCGGCCGGACTGCTGCCGCTGCTTGAGGAGCGCCGCTTCACCTTCCTGATCGAGGATCCGGCCACCGTCTGGCATCTCGGGCCGCAGCGCTACCCGGAGATCGCCCGCCGCTACCAGGCCCTGACGCCGCACGCCGAGCGCCTGGGGATTGACATCAACATCGTCGAGCGCTACCAGAACGTCTACCCCACAAAGCAACAGACGGGGACGGAATTGTTCCAACTGGTCCGGCTCGCCTCGGCCGCCTTTCCGCGTGTGGCCCTGTATTTCGAGAGCTCGATCCTGCCGCCCGACTGGGCCCTGCTGCCGGCCGCGGCGGCGCACGCCCGCCTGACGGCGCGGGGCGCCAGGCTGGCGGTCGAATCGCCCCGCGGCGTCGGCGTGCGCTGGCGCGGCCCGGTTCTGGTCAACGGCCGCCCCTGGCCGGCGCGCGACGACGAGCAGGTCTGGCTGCCGGCCGGGGTCCACGTGCTGGAGCCGGGCGGCCCCGATCCGCCCCTGCGCCTGCTGGATTTCAACGGGGAGCTGGCGAGCGCAGCCGCCCTGCCGGCAGGCCTGGAACTGGCCTATCGCAGCCAGTCGCGGGCGGCGGCCGTGTTGGACCGGCCTCCGGCGCGGGTGGAGATTGACGGCCAGCCGGTCCAGTTGCGGCCGCTGGAATCCGGCGGCCGCTATACGCTCCTGTTGCCCCGGGGCCAGCACCTGGTGGCGGTGGAAGTCGGGACGCGCGCCGCACTGCTACACTGATTGTTTTGCCGGCGCAGGGCGATCCGCCCCGCCGGAGAGCGTTCCTCGGACCATGAAGAAGCTGCTGGCGGTGCTGCTGTCAAGCTGCGGGCTTTCGGCCTGGGCGCAGACCTGGGAGCTCAGCTTTTCGCGCGTGGCCTCGCGCATCAGCGACGCCCCGCTGGGCTCGTTGAACGAAAGCGCCCGGGTCAAGGACGACGACTCCCGGCTGGTGGGCCGCGCCGGTTACGGCGTGCGGCTGACCTACAATCAGCGGGGTTATTACGGGCACGAGTTCGGCTACCTGCGCACCCGGGCGATCTTCCAAACCACACTGCGCCCGGACGCCAAGACCGTCAACCAGGCGGAAGATCGGGTCTGGGTCCAGGAGGCCTTCTACAGCTTCCTGCTGTATTGCATGCCCCGGGGGGAACGCTGGCGGCCCTACATCGCCGTGGGCTTGCAGGCCCATCAGTACGCGGCCCCCCGCCTGCCGGAGTTCGACACCGGACCGACGCGCAACTACGGCCTGAATTACGGCCTGGGCCTCAAGCTGCATCTGGTTCCCCACTCCGTGATTCGGCTGGATTTCCGCGATCACTTCGGAGGCAAGCCTTACGATCTGACCTTCCAGGATCCGGCGCGCGCCGGGGGCATCTTGCGCAGCATGGAACTGTCCGCCGGCGCGGGCTTCACTTTCTAAGCTGAGGGCCGCTCAGCGCGCGGCCCGTTTCACCGGCCGGCCCCAGACCTCGATCCAATCTATGCGGGTGCAGGCCGGCGTGCCGCCGCCCGCCATCAGATCGGTCCAGCCGACTTCCTCCACGCGGCTCAGATCAGGCTTCTCGACCCAAGCGCCTTCCACCACCTTCTCGATATCCAGGCGGCGCCAGCGGATGTCGGCCAGGTTGAACTCGCGTTCCCGCCAGTCGCTGGAGGCGGGGTCGGATTGATCGCTCACCAGCCAGGTCCCGTCGGCCAGCTTGAGGATGATCCGCGCCTCACGGAAGCCCGACTGCTTCGAGCGCCAGCGGATCTTGGCCTGCCCGGTCAGATCCACCAGGGCGGCTCGGTGGCGCAGGCTGACGGCCCAGTTGGCGGGCGCGGTTCCCGACCAGACGTAGTAGGGGTCGTCGGCCGGCTGGTCGTGATGACTCTTCTTGACGCCCGCCCGGCCCGGCCCGTGCAGCGACAGGATCAGGTCGGCATGGGCGATGTGGGCCTGGGTGATGGGGGTTTCCGGGGGCGTCTGCTTGAAGTCTTCGCGGAAGAACAGGCCCGGGCGGTCCTGGGCCGCCGGCAGGCCCGCCAGCAAAGCGAACAGGCAAAGGCGCGTCATGGCTAGATTATGGCGCGGTTCCGCGCTGCGTCGCTCTCACACCGCTCGCGACGGCGCCACCGCCCGGCGCAGCCTCAAGGCCTCCGCCACTCCCCTCCATTTGCGCAGGACCAACTCGGCCAGATTCAGCCCCAAGGCCAGCGCCAGCAGGAAGGGCCCCAACCGCCAGGTGGCGGGCGCCGCGCGGCCGCCCGGTTCGAAGACCGCCCGCAGGGGCGGCTCGAAGCGGCCGCCCGTGAATTCCGCCACCTGTCGCAGCAAGTCCGGATTGTTCCCGTACTCGCTCAGCTCCGCGTCCTCTAAGTACACCCCGATTTCCGGGAAGGCTTGCGATTCCTCCAGCGGCCGGGCGCGGAACAGTCCGCGGCGCTGGCCGAGCGGCACGGCCGCGCGATAAGCGCCCGCCGCCGCCTGTTCGATCTTCACCGGCCGCCGGAATCCCTCCGGGCCGAAGAGAAATATTTCGGGCGGCGCTCCGGGAGCCTCGGCCTCCGGCCCCAACCGGTACTCGATGAGTAACTCGTCGTTGGCCGCGTTGTAAGTGAGCGTGGCGCGGCCGCCCTGCGCCTGGGGCAGCAGATCCCGAAACAGGTTCGTCCAGAACCGATCGAATCCCTCCCAACCGATCCAGCCGGCCGCCCAGCGGCTCTTGGCGTCGGAGGCGAAGACCGCCGCCCGCCCCAGCCCGTACTGCCAGCGCACCAGCAGCGGGTCCCGTTCTTCCGCCTTGAGCAACAAATCGGCCGTGGGCCGGGCGATGAATCGCACGTAACCGGCCAGCGGCGGGGCCGACTCCCAGGGCACGCCCTCCAGGATCTCGGTCCGCTTGACCACCAAGGGGCGGAACGGCTTCTCCACGGCGGTCGTCCCGGTGTGCTCCATAACGTCGCGGATCAGGATCTGTTCCAGCCCTGAGGGGTCAGCCATGAAGTACGCCTTGCCTCGCGCCAGCAGCGCCAATTTCTCCAGGTAGGCGCGGTTGACGTCCTGCCCCAGCCCTACCGTGGAGATCGTCACGCTGTTGACGGCCGCCTCCCGCGCCAGCGAAAGGCTGTCGCCTTCCTCCGAGATGCCGTCGGTCAGCAGCACGATGTGCTTGTACGGCGCGCGCACGGGCAGTATCCGCCGGTACGCCTCGGCCAGCGCAGGAGCGATCTGCGTCCCTCCGTCCGCCATCACACCCGCGATCAGCCGCTTCAGCAGGTTCCGGTCGTCGGCCTTGCGGATGGGCACGATCCAGTGGAACGAATTGTCGAAGATCAGGATGCCGATCAGGTCAATCGGCCGCAGGTGCTCCACGACCCCGATGGCCGCCAGCCGCGCCAACTCGATCTTGCGGCCTTCCATCGAGGACGACTTGTCCAGAATCAGCACCGCCGCGGTGCCCTCGGGGGTGCGCGGCGGAGCCAGCCGGGCGGGCAAGGCCCGCTCCAGCGGATCCTCGATCCCCTTCTTGTCCACATACACGTTGTTCTCGCCGCCGATCACCAGCAGGCCGCCGCCGCCCTTGACGAATTCCTCCAAAGCTTGCTTGCCCGCCGGCGGGATGGCTTCCAGATCCCAGTTGTTCAGCGCCACCACCTGGTAATCCGACAGCTTTGCCGGCGTTCCCGCGGCGCTCCGCACGACCTCGAACTGCGCCGCTTCCAGCACGCCCACGAGGTGCTTCTCCGAGCCCGGCGGGTCCTTCGAGAGCAGCAACGCGCGGGGACGCCTCACCGTGATCGCCCGGGCGAAGGGCGCCTCGCCCAACTCGCCGGCCCGGATCACTCCGCTCAGATCCACCGCGCCGACGGTAGTCAGCCGGGCGTGAACGCGCAGCAAGTTCGAACCCGCCGTCAGGCTGACGCGGCTCGCGGCCAGCGTCTTGCCGCCCGCGCCGATCTCGATTTCCGCCTCCGCCGGGCGCGGCGCCGTCACCGTCAGCTCCACCGGGAACCGCTCCCCCGTGAAGGCGTAGGAAGGCAGCCGCACCGTCTCCAGCCGCAGATCCGGCCGCCGCCGGCCCGCCAAGGCGAACGTGTCCACGGGCACGCCCAGCTCGCGCGCCTGCCAGGCCGCCCGGGCGGCGCTGCCCGCGTTCTCCCGCCCGTCGGAAATCAGCACCAGGCGCGGCGACATGCCGGCGGGCAACTGCGCCAGGCCCTCTCGGATTGCCGCTTCGAGATTCGTCGCCCGCCCGGCCTCGCCCGCGGTATGGCGCAGCCTGCCGGCCCGCTCGCTTTCCTCGGCCTCCAAAGGCCGGGTAACCCGGGCGAAGGGCACGACGCGCAGCCAGTGCCGGCCGCGCGCGCTCGCCAGGCGCTGAATCAACTCCGAGGCCCGATCCAAATCCTGGCGCGAAACGCTGGCTGAGGTGTCCACCAGCGCCACTACCGCCACTCGGGAAGACCACAGGCTCAGGCGCGGGCCCGACAAAGACAGCAGAATCGCCGTCAGCGCCGCCGCCTTGAGCAATAAAGCCCCGCGGCGGATGCTCCCCCGCCAGGACCAAGCGGCCCAGCCTGCCGGCAGCCACACCAGCGCCAGCACCCATGCCCGCTCGAACGTCATCGCCCGCGCCCTCCGGCCCCCGCCGCCCCGCGGCTCAGCAGGCCGAGCCGGGCCCACCTCAGCCCGCCCCGGCCGGCCACTCTCAGCCCGGACGCCCCGTAAAGAAGCCACTCGACCAGGATGCACAGCGCCCCGCCCAAGGCCAGCCACGGGCTCAAATCCGCCGCCCGAGTCTCAGCCGCCGCCGCGGGCGGCAGCCCGCGCCGAACCGCCGCCGGGGGCGTCCACTGCGCCTCGGCCACCTGCGGCAGGCTCAGCGAGTAGACCATCTCGCCCGCCCCGGCGAACACTCTGATCAAACCGGGCTCCGCCCAGAAGAACCGCACTCCCCGTTCGCCCTGGGTGAAGGGTACGGCGCGCCCGTCCTCGGTCAGGACCCGCACCCGCTCCTGCGCCCCCTCGGGCAGTTCGGCGCTCACGCTTCCTGCGCTCTGCGCGTGCGCCTCCCAACGCCGGAAGACCTCGGGCTCGATCCAGCGCAAAATGTTAGCCACCAGCAGCGGGGCGGCCAGTTCGTAGCGCATGCGCGAGCGCCCGGGGTGAAAGCCCAGCACCGCCACCTTGGGCGGACCCGAGCGCGCCACCACCACCGGGCCCTGCTCGACCTCGGCCACGACCGCATCGCCCGCGCTCGGAGAATACACGTCGGCCCCCTCCAGGCGCAGGTCTCGCGCTCCCAACCCTTCCGTGACAGGATGATCGGGCCGCCAGCGGACCGGCTCCCCCGCTCGCGCCCTCCCCGCCACCGGAACGGGCGAACCCGCCGCCGGCGGTTCGATCCAAAGGGCGGGACCGCGGGGAGGGGCCGGCGGCCGAAAGCCATCCACCAGGACCAGGTCGGCCGCAGCGTCCGGCTGGTATTGCGCCGGCGAGCGATACTCGGCCCGCACCCACGGGTTGGCGGCCAACAACGGGCGAAGCAACTCGGGCTGCCGCGAATAGACCAGCACCCGCAGCAGGCGCAAGGCAGGCAGCTCGAGCGTGGCTTCGTCGTCGGCGGCCAGCGCGTCGCGGCCCTCCAGACGCGCGGTCAACCAGCCGGCCGCCTGGGTGCGCAGCCTGAAGGCCAGGCTCTGTTCGGCCCCCGGCGCCAGGTGAAACTCCTCGGATCCCACCGGCGCGCCGCCGAACTCCAGCCTGATCCGGCGCCGTTGGGGCGCCGTCCCGTAGTTGCGCGCCACGACGAAAATGTTCCACTGGCCGGGGTCCCGCACCGAGCGTTCCAGTCCGATCCGGCGCAGGCCGCAGTTCTCCAGCGGCCCGCCGGCTGTGATCACCCGCAGGTTGGCAGGCGGCGCAAAGGCATCCTCGGACTCCTCTGCCAAGACCCGTCCCGAACCGACGAAGAGGATCTCGCCCGGCGAGCCGCCGCGCCAACGCTGGGTCCGAGCGGCCAAGGCCAGGGCCTGTTGCAGCCGCAGGGCCGTGGCGCTGGGCGCTGAGTCCGCGATGGCCCGCTCCAGGATCGCCCGATCGTTCTCGAAGGCGGTGGCGGGAGTGGCCAGCGCATCGGCTCGCACCAGCATCACGCGGTCGCGCGCGGGCAGAGCGCGCACGCAAGACCGCGCCAGAGCACGGGCCTGCTCCATCAGCGTCCCCTGTGCCGTGCGGGCCGCCATCCAGGCGCTGGTCTCCAGGATCAACACATGGTCGCGCGCCGCCGGGCCCCGGCTTCCCCAGTGCAGGCCGCCCAGCGCCGCCAGCAACAGGGCGAGACCGGCCAGTTGCAGCAGCAGCGAGGGCCACTGCTGGATGCGCCGCCGGCGCCGCGCCTGCGGGGCCTCTCGGGCCGCCGTCCAGAAGCGCAGCGTAGCCACCACCAGCCGGCGCCGGGAGCGATCCAGCAGGTACAGCGCGAGCACCAGCGCAGCGCCCCCCGCCAACAACCCCAGAAACTGGCCCGGCGTCAAGTTCAACAAGAACATCACTCGAAGCCCACCACCTGGGCCAGCGGCCCGAAAATGGCGTCCTCGACCCCGACGGCCGTGGACAGGCCGGCGTAGCGCCCCCCGTTGCCCAGGGCCAGGCGCCGCAGGCTGCGGCTGTGCGCGTCGAAGGCGGCCGTGTAACGCTCCCGCGCCTCTCGATCGAAATCCAGCTCCAGGCGCGCCCCCGACTCGGCGTCAATCAGCTCCAGCCGACCTTCCCAGGGAGGCGCCCGGTCTTCCTCGGCCCACACCTGGATCAACATCAGCTCGTGGCCGAAGTCGGCCAGATGCTGCAAGGCTTTCTCGCACGGCTGCTCGTCGAGGAAGTCCGAAATGACGATGGCCAGGCCGCGATCCACATAGCGGGAGACGAACTGGCGGACGGTCTGTAGATAATCGGTGCGCCCCTCGGGCCGCAACTGGGCCAGAAACTCGGCCACCGGCGCGAACCGGTGCCGCCCTCCCGCGCAGCGGCAACTGCCCTCCAGGCCGGCGCGGAAGGGCAGCAGCAGAATGGTCTCCAGCCGGACCAGGCCCACGTAGCACAGCGCGGCCGCCAGCGTGCGCGCGTAATCGAACTTGGGTCGCCTCCCGGTGGCCATCGAGGCGCTGGCGTCCAACAGCAGGCGCACCGGGGTGTGGGGCTCCAGCCGGAAGATCTTCAGGAAGAGTTTCTCGAAGCGCAGGTAGGCGCGCCAGTTCACCGCCCGCAAGTCGTCGCCGTGGTGGAAGTGCCGGTGGTCCAGAAACTCCAGGCCGAAACCGGGATAGCGCGAGGGGTTGTGGCCGCCCACCAGTCCGGGAAACGAACGCTGCCAGCGCAGCGCCAGCCGCTCGAGTTTCTCCAGGAACTTCTGATCTACGAAGGGCTGCTCGGACATCGGCCCGCCCCGGCCCCGCTCAGGCTGCCGGCGCGCGTGCCGCCTGGCTGCGGAGGATCTCCTCCAGGATGCCGTCCGCGGTTTGCCCGTCGGCGTGAGCGTCGAAGTTCAGAATGATGCGGTGGCGCAAGACCGCGGGCGCCACCGCCAGCACGTCGTCCGCGCTCAGATGGAAGCGGCCGCGCATGAGCGCCAGCACGCGCCCGCACTCCACCAGCGCCTGCGCTCCCCGAGGCGAGCTGCCGTAGCGGATGTAGCGCTGGGCCATGGGATGCGCCTGCGGGTGGGCGGGCTGGGTGCTCAGGACCATGTCCACGGCGAACTCCTGCACGTGCGGCGCCACCAGCACTTCCCGGCAGACCGAGCGCACCTCGAGGATCGCCCTCCGGTCCATCACCGGTTCGACCGAGGGCTCCTCCTTTTGGATCGTCCGCTCGACGATCATGGCCAGCTCGCTGCGGGAGGGATAGTTCACCAGGATCTTCATCAGGAAACGATCCAGTTGCGCCTCCGGCAGCGGGTAGGTGCCCTCCATCTCGATGGGGTTCTGCGTGGCCATCACCAGGAAGGGCGCCTCCAACTGATGGGTGGTGTTGCCGCTGGTGACGGTCCCCTCCTGCATGGCCTCCAGCAGGGCCGACTGCGTTTTCGGCGTGGCCCGGTTGATTTCGTCCGCCAACACCAGATGGGCGAAAATCGGGCCGGGCTGGAAGCGCAGCGTTTTGGCTCCTTGCTCGCCCGTCTCCAGGATCATGCTGCCCACGATGTCGGCCGGCATCAGGTCGGGCGTGAACTGAATGCGGGAGTACTTCAGATTCAAAGCCCGGGCCAGGGTGCGCAGCAGCGTGGTCTTGCCCAGTCCCGGGACTCCTTCCAGCAGCACGTGCCCGCCGGCCAGCAGGCAGATCAACACCCCCTCGACCACGTCCTGCTGGCCCACGATGATCTTGCCGATCTCCTGCCGGACGCGCTCCAGACGCGCAACCGCCTCTTCCAGCCTGGCCTCTGCCCGCGCCACACTCCCATTGTAAGCGATATGCGCGAGGCGCCTCAGCAGGGGCGGGCCGGAGCGCCTGAGCCGCGCCCCGGCCCCTTTGCGAGGATAGCCGCCTATGGCGGCGCAGCGACTTCTGAACTCAAGCTCTGGAGGCTCCCGAGCGCACCGGCGCCGGCCGCTGCCCCATCGCATCCGCCAGGTGCCCCAGGATGCTCGACATTTCCTCCAAGGCCCGCCGGGCCTGCCGGCGCGACCAGCGCCGGGTCAAGCGGAACCAAAGCTGCATCAACCGGAAATCCAGCATGAGCATGCGCGTCATCAACCCGCGCCGCGGCTGCACGGTCCCGCCCGTATGCCGCAGCAAAAAACTAAGAATCCGGTAGTCCTGCGTCAAAGCACGGCCCATGCTGTCGAAACCGTCCGGCTCGGCGGCCACTTCCAGGCGCCGGCGCACTTCGAAGAAACTCAGGTGGTTGGCTTCCGCCACCCGCCGCGCCTGCTCGCGAATCGCCTGCGATTTCAGGGCCGCCAGACAGTTGCGCCGAAACCAGTAGGCGAACAGCGCCAGCGCCAATAACGCAACCAGCAGCTCAGCCCACATTTGAGGGTCCCGCACGGAGCCGCCGGTCATAGGACGACTAGACCTGCGGTTCCAAATCGAGCATAGCACCTCCATCCCGCAACCGACAAGGCTTTTCTTGGGCCAAAGGCCCGAAAATCGCTTCGGACGACCCCTGTGGAACCCCTGAGGCCCCGGGCCCAGGCCCCCCTCAGACCCCTTGGGCCAGCCGGTCGGCCAGAAGGGACGGAAGACCTGCCCGCCGGATCTTGGCTTGCGCTATGGAAATCCTGTAAGGGGTTCGCCGGAGCTCGACCAACCGCCCGCCCTCGTCGTAAAGGGCGTAGGCCGCCCGTGGGTCGCCGTCCCGCGGCTGCCCCACTGAGCCGGGGTTGATCAGGTAAAGGCAATCGGGCTCCAGCCTCACGGGCAGCGCCCGCAGGCCTGCGGGAACCGCCCGCAGCCGCTCCACCGCACGGCGGTGGAAGGCAAACCCGCCCTGCCAGTGGGTATGACCGAAAAACGACAAAGCTGCGCCCAAATGGGACGCCAACCCGGCATCGGCCGTCATCAGGTATTCATCTTCGTCCACCGGCGAACCATGGAGAATCTGGAAGTCGCCCACCTCGAGCGGGCCCTGAGGCAGCCGCCGCAGGTAGCGCTCATTCTCCGCAGTCAGCTCGGCGCCGGTCCACTCGGCGGCCTCGCGCGCCGCCGGATTGAACCAGGCCAGGTCCTCCAGGCCCACGCTGGCCTTATCGTGATTGCCGCGCACCGCGGCCGCGACATGCTCCCGGACCCACTCCACCACGCGGTTGGGGTCCGCGCCATAGCCCACCAGATCCCCGCAGCAGACCGCCCGCTCCCACTCGCCTTCGGCTTCCTGCAAGACCGCTTGCAAGGCCTCCCAGTTGCCGTGAATGTCGCTGAGGATCAAGTAACGCATCTGCGAGGGTCCATTCCGGCCACTCGGTCAGGCGCGCGGCGCAGCCGAATCAGCGCCACTTCCGGGGGGGCGCCCAGTCGCAGCGGCATCCCCACCGTACCGAGTCCCCGACTGACGAACAGCGAGGCCGAGCCTAGCCGGTAGGCGCCGTAAACGAAAGGCGTCCAGAAGCGCGCCACGTTCCAGCCTTCTCGGCTGATTTCGAAGTTGATCTGCCCCCCGTGGGTGTGCCCCGCCAGCGTCAGGTGAAAGCCCTGCCGGGCGGCGATCGGGAAGACGTCCGGGTTGTGCGACAACAGCAAATTCGTCGCGCCGCTCGCCGCCAGCCTTCCCGCCTCCCTCAAATAGGGCCGGTGGCGGGGCTGGTAATCCACTCCCGCGACGTTCAGGCAGGCTCGGCCGAAGCGCAACTGGCGGCGCTCCCCGCGCAGGAAGGCGATCCCCGATCGCGCCCCCAGTTGCGAGGCCCGCTGTTCCAGCCCAGCGTAACTTTCATGGTTGCCGTGACAGCCCAGGACGCCCGCCTCGGCCTTCAATCGCGCCAGATGCCGCAGGCAGGCCTCCAGCGGCCCGTCCCTCGAGCTGACCAGGTCTCCGGTCACCACCGCCAGGTGGGGGCGCCAGTGGTTGGCCATCTCCACCGCCCGCCGCAAATCCTCCTCGCCGAAGAAAGGGCCCAGGTGGATGTCGGTGATCTGCGCGATCCGCAGCCCGTCCAAGTCCTCGGGCAAGCCTTCCACGGGCAGTTCAACCTCGACCGGACGCAAATCCAGCCGCTCGATGAGGACCCCATAGCCGGCGGCGCCCAGCGGCAGGCCGGCCAGCGCGCCGCCGGCCGCCTTCAAAAAGCCGCGCCGCCCGCCTTCGAAGCGCCCGGCTCGCGCCAGCGCTCGCCGGCCGAAGACCCAGCCGAGAACGGCCACCGCCGCCAAAGGGGCCGAACCCCTGACCCATTCCAGCCAACCCCAGCGGGGGCCGGCGCCGGCCGCGCGGAGGATCCCTGCGGCGATGCCTCCGGCGATCCACAACAGGATCGGCACAGTCGCTCGCAGGGCCTTCCGGCTGCGCCGCGCCTGGCGGCACAGCACGGCCAGCGCCGCCAAACCGGCCAGCCAGGAAATGATCTCCGGCAGCCACGACCAGAACCGGTCCATCATGATCCCAGAAATCTATCGGCAGGGCGCCGGACGCACGCCGACCACCGTCCATTGTATCCATCGGGCGGCCGGCGCCGGCTGGGCGCGGTCCGGCGGGCTGACCGGGGGCCGGCCGCTCGCGGCGGCCGGCCCGAAAAACGAAGACCGGCTCCTAGGCCGTCTGCAACAGCGGGGGACGGACGGGCCTCTCTGCCGGCGCAGGGGCGCCGATGCCGCCGAGGTTCGCGCGAGCCGGCGGCCGGCTGCGCACCGTGCCGTGGAAGTACTCGTCCAGGGGCCACAGCCCGTAGGGCTCCAGCTCGCGGAATACCCGGCCCAGCTTCTGCTCGATGCGGTAGACGCAGTGGAAGAAATTGCCCCGGTCCAAACCGAGCCGGCGGCAGCAGAGCTTCCAGTCGGCGCCCAAAAGGAAGTGAAACTTGAACACCTTATACTCGAATTCGTCCAGCGTCCGCCGGCTCACCAGGATGAAATCCGCCACGTACTCCTCGTCCTTGCGGCCCCAGGTCATCTTGCGTTCCCGGCCGGGAACGAACTCCAGCGAGACGCGGCTCATGTACTTCTCCTTGGTGGCGCAGTGGCGGAACCGCGCGTAACAGGCGCGGAAGATCTCCCGCAGGACGCAATTGCAGGGGTTGGACCGGCCCCTGCGGTTGGTGCGCAATCCCAGTCCGTGGCATTGCGTACAACTGTTCTTGGCCAGAGCGATAGTGTCAGATCGGGTCCACTCCATGGCGTCCAAAAGTCCTCCAGGGACCCCTCCCGGTCGGGGCCGCCCGGCCCCGCGCCCCGCGCGTGCGCGCCGCAGAAGCTACCGTGCTGTAGCCCTCGGGGGAGGAGCATACAAACCTGTTCCCAGAAAATACTGCGGGAGGCGCAGGGGTCAACGGGGACGGGGACAAATCTCGGGCATGAAAGAATATTGAGGGGAATAATGATCTAAGTAGTTGATGACGGGGGCCAATTCTGTGGGAAAAATTCCCAGCATTTGCTGTTAAAATCGTTTCATTTTATGAGATCTTGCGATTTTGCGTCCCTCTATTTCTGAGAGAAATAGAGAGGCCCGCAACCGTGTACTTCGAGGACCTGCACCGGCGCCTGATCGCTCACCTCAACGGCCGCCTCCAGCGCGGCGAACTCACCGAGCGCCGCCTGGCGCGCCTGGCCGGCCTGTCCCAACCCCACCTGCACAACGTGCTCAAGGGCAGCCGCCGCCTCTCCAATTTGCTGGCCGACCAGATCCTGCGCCGGCTGGAAATCACGCTGCTGGATCTGCTCACCCCCGAGGAGCGGCCGCTCTGCCCCGCCTTGTGCCCTGCGCGCCCCGCAATCGAGCTCACTTACTCCCGCCGCGGCCGCATGCCCGCCACCTCGCGGTAGACCTCCAGCACCTGCCGCGCGGTGGCCTCCCAACTGAATCGCCGCGCCTGCTGCATCCCCCGCCGGATCAGCTCGCGCCGCAGCGCCTCGTTGAGCAGGGCCTCGCGCAGGCCGCGCGCGATGTCGAAGACGTTCTCCGGGTTGACCAGCACGGCCGCTTCCCCCGTCACCTCGGGCAGGGAGCTGAGGTTGGAGGTCACCACCGGCGTGCCGCAGGCCATGGCCTCCAGAGGCGGCAGCCCGAAGCCCTCGTACAGCGAGGGGAAAGCGAAGACCGCGGCGGACTGGTAGAAGACGCGCAGGGTCTCGAAAGGCAGGAATCCCAGGAAACGCACCACGTGTTCGACCCGGGTCTTGATCACCGCATGGCGCACCGCCGGGTAGCGCGCGATCTCGTCGCCGATGATGATCAAGCGCAGGTCCTTATAGACCGGGTGGTTCTCCAGGTCCCCCCGCAGCACGGCGAAGGCCTCCACCAGCCGGGGAACGTTCTTCTGCGGGCGAATCGCTCCGGCGTAGAGGACGTAGGGGTAGTTGACCTGGTAGCGTTCGAGCACCCGCCGGCGGTCGGCCCGGGCCGCCTCGCAATGCGCCGCGCTGTCGCGCAGGAAGCGCGGGTCCGGCGCGTCGTAGATCTGCCGGATTCTCTCGGCCGGCACGCCCAGCACGGTTTCCACGTCCCGCCGCGTGGCGCCGGAGACCGCGATCACTCGCGCCGCCCGGAGCAATCCGCGACGGAAACGGTACAGGCGCAGGGATCGCCAGCGCTCGGGGGCGGCGGGGAACAGCAGACTGCTCATGTCGTGGATGGTCACCACGTAAGGCCGGGGCATGAAATGGGCCACCACGTTCAGCGGCAGATGGTACAAATCCGCGGAAAACCGGCGCAAGAAGAGGGGAAAGGCCGCCTGATTCAGCAGACTGGTGTCCGGCCGGCGGTAAAGCACGGTGCTGAAATTCGGGGGCAGGCCGGCCAGCTCCTCGGCGCCCTCCGGAGCGGCTACCAACACATAGCGGTTCTCCGGATCCACCTGCGCCAGGGCGTGCACCAGATTGCGAATGTAGCTGCCGATGCCGAAATCCCGGAGGCGCCGGGCGTCCATGACGATTTTCAGAGGCATGTCTCCCGGCAGGAGCCGCCGGCCGCCGGCTCAGCGCACCCCCGCCGCCTCGAGCTTCCAGGCATAGAGAGGAAAGCGTTCGGTCAGGGCCTGCACCCGGCGGCGGACGGCGGCGCGGGTCTCCTCGCTGTCCAGGTGCTCGAGCACCTCGGCGATCAGGGAAGCCACCTCCCGCATCTCGGCCTCGCGGAAGCCGCGCGTGGTCACGGCGGGTGAGCCGAGCCGGATGCCGCTGGGGTTCAAAGGCGGATTCTGATCGAAAGGAATGGTGTTCTTGTTCACCGTGATGTAGGCCGCATCCAGGGCCTGTTCGGCCTCCTTGCCCCGGATGCCCCGGCAGAAGACATCCACCAGCAGCAGGTGCGTATCGGTGCCGCCGGAGACCACGCGGAAGCCGGCCTGCCGCAGTCCCTCGGCCAGAGCCCGGGCGTTGGCCAGCACCTGCTTCTGATACTGGGCGAATTCCGGGCTCATGGCCTGCTTGAGGCAGACCGCTTTGGCCGCGATGACGTGCACCAGCGGGCCGCCCTGGGTGCCCGGGAAGACCGTCCGGTCCACCGCCTGGGCGTACTGCTGGCGGCAGAGGATCAGCCCGGAGCGCGGGCCGCGCAGCGTCTTGTGAGTCGTGGTGGTCACGATGTCGGCCCAGGGGCAGGGATTCGGGTGCAGCCCGGCCGCCACCAGGCCGGCGAAATGAGCCATGTCCACCAGCAGCACCGCGCCCACCGAATCGGCGATCCGGCGGAAGCGGGCGAAATCCAGCGTCCGCGGATAGGCGCTGCCCCCGGCGATGATCATCTTGGGCTTGTGCTCGGCGGCCAGGCGCTCCAGCTCGTCGTAATCAATCTGTTCGTCATCGCGGCGCACGCCGTAAGGGATCACGCGGTAGGTCTTGCCCGAGAAGTTCAGGTGGTGGCCGTGCGTGAGATGGCCGCCGTGGGAGAGATTCATGCCCAGGATCGTGTCGCCGGGCGAGAGCACGGCGGCGTAGGCGGCCATGTTGGCTTGCGAACCGGCGTGGGGCTGGACGTTGGCGTGTTCGGCCCCGAACAGCTTCTTGGCGCGCTCGCGGGCCAGGTTCTCGACCAGGTCCACGTTCTCGCAGCCGCCGTAGTAGCGCCGGCCGGGATAGCCCTCGGCGTACTTGTTGGTGAAGACGCTGCCGGTGGCCTCCAGCACCGCCTGGGAGGTGAAATTCTCGCTGGCGATCAACTCCAGGCGGGAATTCTGCCGGAGCAGCTCCTGGCGAACGGCCTCCCAGACTTCGGGATCCTCCTCGGCGAGCGGGCGGGCCAGGCGTTCCTGCTCGGTCATGAGCGCCCCTCCTGTTCGAGAGCGATGATCTTGCCTACGCGGCGGGCGTGACGGCCGCCATCGAAAGGCGTGGTCAAAAACAACTCCAAGAGGGCTTCGGCCGCTTCGGCGTCGGTGAAGCGGGCGCCGAAGGTGATGACGTTGGCGTCGTTGTGGGCCCGGCTCAGGCGCACCTGCTCCGGCCAGACGCCGGGCGCGGCCCGCACGCCGCGCACCTTGTTGGCGGCGATGGCCATGCCCACGCCGGTCCAACAAACCAGCACGCCGCGCTCGGCCCGTCCGGCGGCGACGTCGCGGGCCACCGCGGCGGCGAAATCCGGGTAATCGCAGGAATCCTGGGAATCGGTGCCGTGGTCGGCCACCTCGTGCCCCTGACCCGCCAGGTACTCCCGCAGGCGCTCCTTCAACTGGAATCCCGCGTGATCCGCGCCGATGGAGATTTTCATGGGGGTAGGGCTTCATTCTAACATGCTAAGATCAAAGGTTTGTCGCAGCGGCGCGCCGCCTGCCTCGCCGGCGCGCGACGCCCACCGCCGATCGCCCGCAAGGCGATCCGTTCGGACAGCCACATGGACTGGAGTCAATTGTTCATTCCCACCCTGCGGGAGGATCCGGCCGAAGCCGAGGTGGCCTCCCACAAGCTGCTGGTGCGGGCCGGCTATATCCGCCAGCTTGCGGCCGGCATTTACAGCTACTTGTTCCTGGCCCAGCGCTCGTTGAACAAGATCATCCGCATCGTGCGCGAAGAGATGGACGCCATCGGCGCCCAGGAAATGCTGCTGCCCGCCCTGCACCCGGCCGAGATCTGGCAGGAGTCGGGGCGCTGGGAGCTGATGGGACCCGACATGTTCCGCTTGCAGGACCGGGGCCGGCGCCAGCTCTGCCTGGGCATGACGCACGAAGAGGTCATGACCGCCCTGGCCCGGGGCGAGCTGCGCAGCTACAAGCAGCTCCCCCAGATCTGGTACCAGATCCAGACCAAGTTCCGCGACGAGCCGCGCCCGCGCTCGGGCCTGATCCGGGTGCGCCAGTTCCTCATGAAGGATTCCTACAGCTTCGATCTGGACGCGGCCGGGCTGGAGGTCTCCTACCAGAAGCACTACCGCGCCTACAGCCGCATTTTCCAGCGCTGCGGCTTGAAGTTCGTGGCCGTGGAAGCCCACTCGGGGGCCATGGGCGGCAGCCAGTCCCACGAGTTCATGGTGCGTTCGGAGGCGGGCGAGGACTGGGTGGTGCTGTGTTCGGCCTGCGGCTACGCCGCCAACCTGGAAAAGGCGGTCTCCACCCCCGCCCCTGCGCTGGCCGAGGACCCGCCCGCCGAACTGCAGCCCGAGCCTTTCCCCACCCCCGGCGTCAAGACCATCGCCGAAGTAGCCGAGTTCACCGGCTTGCCGGAGACCTCCCAGATCAAGAGCCTGGTCATGATGGCCGAAGGCTCCCCGGTGCTGGTGCTGCTGCGAGGCGATCACCAGCTCAGCGAGACCAAGCTAGCCGAGGCTTTGGGCGGCGCCGCCATCCGCCCCGCCCACCCGGAGGAGATGCGCGAGCTGCTGGGGGCCGAGGCCGGCTCGCTCGGGCCGGTCGGCGTGAGCAACATGCCGATCCTGGCCGACCTGGCCTTGCGCGGGCGGCGCAACATGATCTGCGGCGCCAACCGCGACGGCTACCACTTGCGCTACGTCACCCCGGAGAAGGATTTCACGGCCCGCTACCACGACCTGCGCCAAGTGGCCCCCGGGGACCGCTGCGCCGCCTGCGGCGCGGCCCTCGAGCTGGCCCGCTCGATCGAGGTGGGCCACATCTTCAAGCTGGGCTACAAATATTCCGACTCCATGGGGCTGCGCGTGGCCGGACCCAAGGGCGAGCAGATCACGCCCATCATGGGCTCCTACGGCATCGGCATCGAGCGCATCCTCTGTTCGGCCGTCGAGCTGTACTGCGACGCCGACGGCATGGCGCTGCCGGTCTCGATCGCCCCCTTCCAGGTGCTCATCACGCCGGTCAACAACTCCGACGCGGCCCAGATGGCGGCCGCCCGGCGCATTGAGGAGGGCTGCCGGGCCGCCGGGCTGGACGTCCTGCTGGACGACCGCGACGAACGCCCGGGCGTCAAGTTCAAGGACGCCGACTTGATCGGCGTCCCTTACCGCATCACGGTGGGCAGGAAACTGGCCGAGGACAAGGTGGAGATCATCGAGCGGCGCACGCGCGAGCTGGTCGAGGTCGAGACGGCGCGGGCGCCGGCGGCGCTGGAGGAACGCATCCGCCGCGATTACGCGGCCTTGCAGCCCGCCGAGTAGCCCTCATGGCCGCCGAACCGGATTGGGCCGCCATCCGCGGGGAGTTTCCCGCCCTGCGCCGCTGGACGTATCTGAACACCGCCACCTTCGGCCAAGTGCCGCGCTGCGCCGTGCGGGCCGTCGAGCAACATTTCGCACGCCGCGACGAGCTGGCTTGCTCGGACTTCCTCTCCTGGTTCGACGACGCCGACCGCGTCCGGGCGCTGGCGGCGCGCTTGATCGGGGCCGAGCCGGCCGACATCGCGTTCGTTCCGAACGCGGCAACCGCACTGGGTCTGTTGCTGGGCGGGCTTCCGTGGCGTGCGGGCGACCGCATCGTGACCCTGGAGCAGGAGTTTCCCAACTCGATCTACCACCCCGCCTTGCTGGGCTGCCGGGGGTTGGAGTTCGTCGAAGCGGCCTGGGAGGACCTGCCGGCGGCGCTCACGCCCAACACCCGCCTGGTGGTGCTGAGCGAGGTCAACTACATCACGGGCTTTCGTGCGCCGCTGGAGGAACTGGGCGGGGAACTGCGCCGCCGGGGCATCCTGCTGTTCGTGGACGGCACGCAAAGCGCGGGCGCCCTGCGCTTCGACGTCCGGCGGGCGGCTCCCGACCTTTACGCCGTGCACGGCTACAAGTGGCTGCTGGCCCCCAACGGGGCGGGCTTCATGTACGTGGACGCCGCCCTGCGCGAGCGGCTGCCGCCCAATGTGATCGGCTGGCGCAGCCACCGCGACTGGCGGCAGGTGGACAACCTGCATCACGGCCCGCCGGTATTTCGGAGCGAAGCCGAGAAATACGAAGGGGGGATGCTGACCTTCGCGGTGCTGTACGCGCTGGAGGCTTCCCTGCGCATGATTCTGGAGATCGGCCCGGAGCGAATCGAGCGGCGGGTGCTGGAGCTGGCCGGGCTGGTGCGCGAGCGACTGCGGCGGCTAGGAGCGCGCCTGCCCTCCGACGAGGCCCCCCACTACGACTCCCCGATCGTGGCCGCGCGTTTCCCGGGGCGGCCCGCCGCCGAGCTGGCGCGAGCGCTGGCCGCTCGCGGCGTGCTGGTCTCGGCGCGGCACGATTTCCTGCGCGTCTCCGCGCACTTCTACAACAATGAGGAGGACGTGGAGCGGCTGGAGCAGGAGTTGCGCCGGCTGCTGTGAGCAGCGGCGTCAAGCCAGAAAATACGTGCGGTAGAGGGTATCGCGCCGCCGGGGGGTGAAGCCCGCCTCGCGGATGATCCGGCGCAGGTCCTCCTCGCGGGCGCGATGGCGGGCGCCGGCGGCGGCCACGACGTTTTCCTCCAGCATCACGCTGCCCACGTCGTTGGCGCCGAAGCGCAGCGCCACCTGGCAGATCTTCAAGCCTTGCGTCACCCAGGAAGCCTGGATGTTGGGGATGTTCTCCAGATAGAGCCGCGAGACGGCCAGCGTCTTCAGGTAGTCGGCCGCGCCGGCCTCCGAGGGGATGCGGCGGCCGAGGGAGGTGTTTTCGGGCTGGAAGGTCCAGGGGATGAAGGCGGTGAAGCCGCCGGTCTCTTGTTGCAGCTCGCGCAGCAGGCGCAGATGGTTGACGCGGTGCCGGAGGTCTTCGCCGCAGCCGAACATCATGGTGGCCGTGGTGCGCAGGCCCAGGCGGTGCGCCACGCGATGCACTTCCAGCCACTCGCCGGCCGAGCACTTCAGGCGGCTGATGCGGCGGCGCACCTCGTCGTCCAGGATCTCGGCCCCGCCGCCCGGGATCGAGTCCAGCCCGGCGTCGCGCAGCCGGGCGATGGTTTCCTCCAACCGGAGGCCGCTGACCCGAGCGATGTGGAGGATCTCCGGCGAAGAAAAGCAGTGCAGGTGAACCGGGAAGCGCTGCTTGATCGAGCGCAGCAAATCCTCGTAGTACTCGATGGTCAGCTCGGGGTGCAGGCCGCCTTGCATCAGGATGCCGGTGCCGCCCTCCTCCAGCGTCTGGCGGATTTTCTCGAAGATCGCCTGCTTGTCGAGCAGATAGGCTTCCGGGTGGCCGGGCGGGCGGTAGAAGGCGCAGAAGGTGCAGTACTCGATGCAGACGTTCGTGTAGTTGATGTTGCGGTCAATGATGTAGCTGACCACCCCGTCCGGGTGCAGGCGGCGGCGCAGGGCGTCGGCCGCCATCGCCGTGCCGATCAGATCGGGCGAGGCCAGCAAGTCCAGGGCTTCGCGATCACTCAGCATGGTAGGTGGCGGCGCTCCACTGCCGCGCGCGCTCGAGGAAGGCCCGCAGGCCGCGGTACTCCTGCCGGCCCAGTTCGTTGACCACGCGCGCCGTCAGATATTCCCGCGCCAGCGCCTCGGGGATGCCGCGCGGGGCGGCTTCCTCCCGCACGATCTCTTCCAACTGTGCGCGGCCGAAACGGCAGGAGTCCAGGAAAGCCTCAGCCAAGCCCGGGCTCAGGCGCTCGGGCCGGCCCGCCCAGACGGCGAAGACCATAGGCAGGCCGCTGAGCGCCATCCACTCGGCGCCCAGATCCAGCGTGCGGTAAGGCAGCGCTGCCGGATCCACGCGCAGCGCCGGATCGCCGATCAGCAAAGCGGCGTCGGCCTCCTCGAGCATCGCATCCAGATGGGGCGCGCGCCGCAGCAGCCGGGGCTGCACTCCGAAACGCTCCTCCAGCACGATGCCGGCCAGCGCAACCGAGGTGCGCGAGGCGGAGTCCGCGGCCAGCGTGCGGATGCGCGCGGGCGGAACCTTCGAGATCAGCAGGATGCTGCGGATGGGGCCGCGCGAGGCGATTCCCGCCCCCGGCAGCACTTCCAGGCCCAGACGTTCCAGCTCGACGGAAGGGACGATGCCGACGTCCGCCTCCCCGGCCGCCAGCCGGTCGGCGCATTCGGCCGGCAGGCGGAACGCCAGATCGAACAGCCCCCGCTGGCGGCCGCGCAACATGCCCCACACCAGGGGCACGGTGTTCAGGTAGCTGACCGCGCACACGCGCAGCTTCGCCCCGACTGGAGTCTGGCCGTTCAACCCATCAGTCTATCATTCCGGCGGCGCCGCCTTGCTGCTAGACTGAAGACATTGGGGGCCACCCAATGGGCACGATGATGCGAAACCTCCCTAAGATACTCTCGCTGCTAGCCGCTGCGCTTCCGGCCCAGACCATCTTCAACCCGAACCCCGCGCGGGTGGTGGGTCAGGCGAGTTTGACGGCGAAGTCCGGCTCTCCCAACCTGATCGAAGGGCGGGAGATGTACGGCCCCCAGGCTCTCGCTCTGGATTTCTCCAGTTCACCCCCCGCACTTTACGTAGCCGACACCGGCAACCATCGGGTGCTCGGCTGGCGCAACGCCGCCAATTTCGGCAACGGGGCCTACGCCGATCTGGTCATCGGCCAGCCGGACCGTTTCACGACCTCGGCCACGACGACCCGCACCGGCCTCAACCAGCCCGCCGGCCTGGCGGTGGATGCGCAAGGCAACCTCTACGTGGCCGACTCGGGCAACAACCGCATCCTGCGTTTCCCCAAGCCCTTTCAGCAAGCCGACCAAGGCCGCACGCCCATCGAGGCCGACCTGGTGATCGGGCAGACCGGATTCACCGCCAACCGGGCCAACCAGGGCGGCGCCGTGGCGGCCGGCACGATCGCTCTGAGCACCAGCGCCGGTACATACCGCAGCGGTCTGGTTTTCGATTCAGCGGGCAACCTCTGGTTCTCCGACGCCGCCAACCACCGCGTGCTGCGCTATCCGGCGGAAGTCTTGCGCCAGGGGACCAACGGCCCCGCCGCCGACCTGGTGCTGGGCCAGCCGGACTTCACCACCAATACCGCCCTGACCGTGACCAGCGCCAACCGGATGGTCAAGGACAGAATGCGCAATCCCTCCGGACTGGCCTTTGACGGGGCCGGCCGGCTGTACGTCTGCGACGGCTTGAGCCGCGTCCTGGTGTTCGCGCCCCCGTTGCAGTCCGGCATGGCGGCGGCGCGCGTGATGGGCGTGGCGGTTCAGCCCAGCGGCCAGCCCGCCCTGCCCCCGGTCAATGATACCGGGCTGGCAGATCCGGAAAGCGTCCTGATGATCGGACCGAACCCGGCGGTGGCGGATGCGGGCAACCACCGGATTTTGGTGTTCGACCGCTTCGAAGACTGGCCCGCCGAGAGCTCGACGCGGGTTTCTCCGGCCGCTCGCTCGGTGATCGGCCAGCCGGATCTACTGACCGCCAAAGCGGCGGCGGGCGCCACAGGGCTTTCCACTCCCGTCCAGGCGGTGTTCTCCGGGAGCGAGTTGTTCATCGCGGATTCCGGCAACCACCGGGTGGTGGTCTGGCCCCAGCCTTTCACCGGCGCCACTCGCGTGCTCGGCCAGTTGGCCCTGGATTTCAACGCGGCGAATCTGATCGAGGGCCGCGAGCTGTTCCTCACCCCGCCGGCGATCGGGCTCGTGGCCGGCACGGCGGTGATTGATACGATCTCCAACCCGCCGCGGCTCTACATCGCCGACACCTTCAACAACCGCATCCTGGGCTTCCGCGACGCCAACCGGGTCAAGCCCGGCGATTTCGCCGACATCGTCATCGGCCAGCCCGACCGCTTCCGCTCGACGGTAAACTACCCGAGCAACGACCAGCGGACCGCCACCCGCTCGAGCCTGTTCTGGCCGAGCGGGCTGGCGGTGGACGTCGCGGGCAATCTCTGGGTGGCTGACAGCGGCAACAATCGGGTGCTGCGCTTCCCCAAGCCGAACTTCGAGCAGCCGCAGACGCTACCGGAGGCCAACCTGGTCCTGGGGCAGGCGGATTTCACCAGCCCCCGTTCGACCGATCCCACCCGGCGAACGATGGGGATTCCCTACGGCCTGGCCTTCACGCCGGAAGGCCACCTGCTGGTCTCCGACGTGGGGCATAACCGGGTGCTGCTGTTCCGCAAGCCCGACGGCGGGGACTTCACCAACGGCATGGACGCAGCCGCCAAGTTCGGGCAACCCAATTTCACTTCCGGCGCTTCCGGCAGCGGCGAGAACCGCTTCAACGCCCCGCGCGGCATCGCGGTGGATACTTCCGGCCGGCTCTACGTCGCCGACACGGGCAACAACCGGATCCTGATTTTCAGCAACGCGGCGGCGACCGGTCCGGACGACGACCCGCGGCCGGCGACGACTCTGCTGAACTCGACCGGCACGACGCGGCTGCGTGCGCCCTTTTCAGTGGCGGTCAGCCCGATCACCGGGGAAATCTGGGTGGCCGAGACCGGCGCCGGCCGGCTGCTGCGCTACCCTGAGTACGGCTTCCTGCCGGCGGCGAATTTCGCGGCCAATCACGCCTTCCCCAGCGGCGGGCCGGTGGCGGTTACCCTGGACGGCTACGGCAACCCGGTGGCGGCCGAGGCGCTGAACCGCGTCGCCATGTATTATCCGGGCGTGGTGGGCGTTAACGCCGCCAACTATCTGAACCGTCCGGTGGCCCCGGGAACCTACGTGGCGCTGTACCCGACCGGCCCGCAGTTCGGCTTCAGCGAGACGCGGGTGTTCGATCAAGAGCCCAACCCGATTCCCATGCCCAAGCAGCTTGCCGACATCCGGGTCCTGGTCAACGACGAACCGGTCCCCTTGCACTACGTCTCGCCCCGCCAGATCAACTTTCTGATGCCCATGAATGCGCCCACCTCGGGGACGGTGGGCGTTCTGGTCGAGCGCCCCTCGAGCGGGCAGATCTTCGGCTACGGCGGGCTACAGATGGCGGTCGCCTCACCCGGCTTGTTCACCGCCAACGCCTCCGGGTCCGGCCAGCTCGCCGCGCTCAACCAGGACAATACCGTGAACGGGACGGGCAACGCGGCCGCTCGCGGCTCGATCGTGCAGCTTTTCGGCACGGGCGCGGGCTTCATCCCGGGCGCGCCGCCCGACGGCGACACGCCGGGCGGACAACAAGTGCTTACCCCGGAAAAGCCCCGAGTCTTCATCGGCACCGATTTTGTGGCTGATTCCGATGTGGTGTACTCCGGCCTGGCGCCGGGACTGATCGGCGTCTGGCAGATCAACTTCCGCATCCCGGATCGGGTGGCGCCCGGCAACGCGGTTCTGGTCTACGTACAGTATCGCGATATCCCCAGCATGACCGCGCAGACACGGGCCACCATCGCGGTCAAGTGACGTGGCCGAGACCTGCGGGGGAGCGGGCGAAAGCTACGAGGAAGTTCCCTACCCCGGCTACCCGTATCCGGAGACCCACCCGGATCGCCTGGCTACCATCGCCACGCTCTTCGGCCTGACCCCGGCGCCCCCCGAACGCTGCCGCGTGCTCGAATTGGGTTGCGGCGACGGCGGCAACTTGATTCCCATGGCCTGGGCGCTGCCCGGCAGCCGCTTTGTGGGCGTGGAACTCTCCGAGCGCGCCGTCGCGACGGCCCGAGCCGAGATCAGCGCGCTGGGTCTGGCCAACATCGAGATCCACCGGCTGGATCTGTGCGCGATCGGCCCGGAGTTCGGCCCCTTCGATTATTTGATCGCGCACGGGTTGTACTCCTGGGTTCCGGCCCCGGTAGGCGAGAAGATCTTCGCCCTGGCCCGCGCGCACCTGACGCCGCAAGGCGTCGCTTACATCAGCTACGACACCCTGCCGGGCGGCCGGCTGCGGCAGGCGGCGCGCGAGATGATGCTCTACCATGCCCGCCGCGCGGAGGATCCGGCGGCCAAGGTGCGCCTGGCTCGGGAATTGCTGGCGGCGCTGCGGGATGCGTTGGCGCCGGGCGATCCTTACCGGGTCTTTCTGGCGGCCGAAATCGAGCGGCTTTCCGCCCGCGCGGACCCCTTTCTCTACCACGACGAGCTGGCGGAGGTCTATCAGCCGGTCTATTTTCATGAATTCGCCGCCCAGGCCGATCGCCACGGACTGGCTTACTTGGGCGAGGCCAACTTCCACGACATGCGCAAGCCGCCGCTGCCGGCCGCTGCGGCCGAGGCCTTGCAGGGCGCTTTCCAGGACGCCTTGAGCGGTGAGCAGTACCTGGACTTCCTGCGCTGCCGATGTTTTCGCCGGACGCTGCTTTGCCGCCGCGAGGCGCCCCTGGATCGGAGGCTTGCGCCCGAACGGCTGGAGAAGCTGTACGTAGCCTCGGCCTTCGCGCCCGCCGGACCGGCGGACCTGCGCTGGGGGGCGCCGGTCGAGTTCCGCGGTCCGCACGAGCGCAAAGCGCTGAGCGATCATCCGCTGGCCAAGGCGGCCTTGAGCGCACTGGCAGAGCGCTGGCCGGAGGCGCTCGCCTTCCGCGAGCTGCTCGGGAGAGTGGGCGCGGCGCTGGCGCCGGCGCAGGCCGATGCGCGTTCCCTGGCCGAGATGCTGCTGGAAGCCTACGCGGCTGATGTGGTCGAGCTGCACGTCTGGGCAGCGCCGGTGGCGGCGCTGGCCGGCGAGCGCCCCCAGGCTGCCGCGCCGGCGCGCCGGCAAGCCCTGAGCCGGGGGGAAGTCACCACGCTGCGGCATACCACCGTGCGCCTGGAGGGCGAGGGAGAACGGCGGCTGCTGGCCTTGCTGGACGGCACGCGCGATCGGGCCGCCCTGCTGAGGGATTTGGCCCTGCCCGAGATCAGCCCGGAGCGGTTGGAAGAGAACCTGGCGCGGCTGGCCCGGCTGGGGCTGCTGGTGTGCTAGAATCCGGCCGGAAAACTCACGGAGGCGCCCCATGTCCGCGAACGAGAACAACACCCGCCGTTGCTTCGTGAAGGCCGGCGCGGCGGCCGCCGCCGGCGCCGTCCTGGCCCGCCCCGCGCAAGAGAAGCTGGCCCTGTTGGGCGGCCCGAAAACCGTCACCTTCCCCCAGGCGCAGCATCGCGAGCTGACCAAGTGGCCGCGCTACGGCCCGGCGGAAAAGGAGGCTTTGCACCGGCTGATTGACAGCGGCCGCTTTTACGAAGAGGCGCCGCTGCTGGAAAAGGAGTGGAAGGAGTACACCAAGATTCCTTACTGCAAGACGCACATGAACGGCACCAGCGCGCTGACCTCGATGTTCTTCGCGCTGGATCTGCCCCCGGGCAGCGAGATCCTGGTGCCTTCCTACACGTTCTTCGCCACCTGCCTCTCGATGCGCTTCTTCGGCTGCGTGCCGGTTTTCGTGGACATCCATCCCCGCACGGCGACCTTCGATTTGGAGGACGCCCGGCGCAAGCTGACCCCGCGCACCAAGGCCCTGGTCGTGATGCACTCCTGGGGCCTGCCCTGCGAGATGGACAAGATCGCGGACTTCGCCAGGGAAAAAGGCTTGATCCTTTGCGAGGACGCCGCCCATGCCCACGGCGCCGAGATGCAGGGCAAGAAGGTCGGCGCCTGGGGCGCCATGGGGATCTTCAGCTTCCAGACCAGCAAGGTGCTGCCCTCGGTCGAGGGCGGCATGGGAATGTATCAGACGCGCGAATACTACGAGCGCGCCGCGGCCTTCGGCCACTACGAAGATCCGCCCAAGTTCCCCAAGGACAGCCCCTACCGCAAGTATGTCGAGACCGGCTTCGGCCAGAAGTATCGCATGCACCCGTTCGCGGCGGCGGTGGCGCGCCAGCAGCTCCGCAGCCTGGACGAGCGCAACGCCCTGGTGGCGGCCAACGTGCGCCGGCTGAACGACCGGCTGCTCCAGTTGCCGGGCATATCCGAGCCTTACTGCCGGCCGGATCAGAAGCGCGCCTACTACTACGCCAACATGCTGTTCCTGGATGAGGCGAAGGCGGGCTTCAGGCGGGATGCCCTGGTGAAGGCTCTCCAGGCCGAGGGCGTGCGGGCCACGGTTTGGGTCTATCCCGAGCAGCACAAGTGCGCGATCTACGCCGAAGCCAAGTGGTGGCATCACCCGCCGGTGATTCCCGAGCGCATGCCCGGCTCCGAACAAGTCAACAAGACCCATTTCTTCCTGCCGCTGTTCTACGGCGAGGCGCCCGAGCTGATCGAGCAATACGTCAAGGCGTTCGAGAAGATCTGGGCCCAGCGAGCCGAGCTGAGCAAGGCCTGAGGAGCGCGGGGGCCGAGGCCGGCGGCCGCCTGCGCCGGGCGGGGCGGCCGGAGGCGCCGGCCCCGGCGGCGGCCCTTACGCCGAAACGTTGGTGAACTCGATACCCAGCTTGCGCAAGGCGTAGCCGGCTTCCTTCAAGTAACTGCCGTAGGAGGTCATCCAATGGAAGCCGCGCATCTGCTCGACTAACTTGTCCAGATCGCCCCGGATCGAGACATCCACCTGGCTGCGGCAGATGTGCAGGAAGGGGTTGTCCACCACTTCGCCGGCGAAGCCCAGCCAGCGGCGGAACTCGAAATCGGGGATCAGGTTGGTGACCGGCGCCCCCTTGCGCATCTCGACCTTGGGGGCGGCGCCGTAGTCGGATTCGAAGTGGGTGAGGATGCGGACCGGCTCGGCCGTTTTGCCGTCCATCTTGCGCGGAGCGGTGCAGTGGGCGATGGTGACCACACCGTCGTGCGGCCAGGTGGGATCGTTGAGGAACACCGGCTTGCCGGCGACGTAGTGCAGCAAGATGCCCGAGGGGATGACCACGAAATCGGACTCGCAGAAAGCCATGTAGCCCTCGTCATTGAGCAAGGACAGGGGCAGGCAGGCGGTGGTCTCCGACAGGGGCATGATGGTCCCCATGCACTGGTTGATGGTGATGGCGTCGGTGCGGGCCTCATCCAGCAGATCGCGGAAGACCTCGGTGAGCACAAAGGCGTTCAGCACGAAGTGCTTCGAGGTCTCCAGGCGGACCCCCTTCTGTTTCAGATAGGCTTCGGCGGCGGCGTGAGCGCGCCGGACGAGACCCTCATCGGCGCGGGCCCGTTTGATGCGCTCGCCCAAATCCGCGTACGGCACGGTGCGGATGTCGAGCTGGAAAACCTGGCGGGCGCGCTCCGGGGCCAGCTTGCCGCCCGCACCCCAACCGCTGGGGCCGCCCACGGCGACAATCCGCTTGCCCAGGGTGTTCTTCAGGGCGGCCAGGGCGCGCAATCGCCAGAGCAACTCGGCGTGGCTGTCCACCACGACGTCGTGCACGTCCATGTTCGCCTGGCCGTACTCGTCCACCGTCTTGCGCAGGAAGCGCGGGTGGGCGATCTCGTACCAGAGGTAGACCGGGCCGGAACGGTGGCGCACGAACATCAGGTTCCACTTGCGATCCGCCGCCAGCACTTCCAGGGCCCCGAGCGGACCGGAGGCGGCGTAAAGGATGGGCACGTCGTAGGCGCCCTTGGCCACGGCGGCCGCTTCCTCGGCGTTGCGGGCGGCGGCCAAGGGCAGCACCTGCAAGGGAAAATCGGCCTGGCGCGCCATCTCGGCCAGCTCCCGGCCGATGCGTTCCTTTTCCTGGGCTGCGTCCTGCTCGCTCAGCAGCCCGCCCCAGGGGCGCCAGCTCCAGGCCTCGCGGCGGCGGGAGATCGAATAGATCAAAACCGGCTGGACCGTCAGCGGCAGCCGGACGGGCGGCTGGCGCTGCGGCCCGGCGGCGGCCGTCTGGCCGCGCAACACCGAGGCCGACAGCGGGGCGGCGCCCAGCGCGGCCAGAAACTCCCGCCGGCTGGCGGCCGTGCAAGCTTGACAATTGCGGGCGATGGGACAGCGCATCTTCGGCCCTCCTGATTCGGGACTCCGGACTCGGATTATCGCACGGGCCGAGGGGCCCGGGGGACTTCACAGCTTGAGGCCCGCTTCCAGCTTCTCGCCCGAGCGCAGCATCTCCTCCCAGCTCACCAGGCGCTCGCCGTAGGCCGCCATGCGCCCCAGGATCGAGGTGAGGTTGCTCTCCACGCTCTCCTCGACGTTGTTCAGCAAGCGGCCCGTGCGCAGGCTCTCGACGAAGCGCTGGACGTTGGCCACGGCGCCCTCGCGGAAGGTGTCGTCCTTCTCGACCCCCGGCCAAGGGTTATCGCCCGTGATCCGGATCGCACCGCCATAGTGGGAATCCACGGTGCCCGCCGTGCCGTAAAAGCGGATGCACATGTCGTGGAAGCCCTTCAGGAACTGGTTGGAGCTGAAATCCGCCTTGACGTCGCCGGGATACCAGAACTGAACCAGGAAATGATCCCAGCAGTTGCCCACGTCGGTGCGGGCCTTGCGCCCGCCGGTCCCGAAGGCGCGCAGGGGATGGGCGCGGGTGTACCAGTTGGCCACGTCCAGCACGTGGATGTGTTGCTCGACGATGACGTCGCCCGAGAGCGCTTTGTCGAAGACCCAGTCGCGCAGGCGCGCCTCTTCAGCCGTCATGCCGGGCTTGGACTGCGGGCGCAGCCGGCCGGTGTGATAGTAGACGTGTCCCATCACCAGCGCGCCGATGGCGCCGCCGTGCACGCGCGCCGCCGCCTCCTGAAAGGCGGGCTGGGCGCGGGTTTGAAAGTCCACCAGGAAGCTCAAGCGGCCCTGGGCGCGGCGGCCGGCCTCGCGGATGCGCAGGCAGCCGCTGACGTCCACCGCCACAGGCTTGGCCAGGAAGACGTGTTTGCCCGCCGCCACGGCGGCCTCGGCCTGCTCGGGATGAAAGTAGGGCGGGCTTTCGATGACGACCGCGTCGAGGCGGGAAGCGACCAGCTCGCGGTAGCCTTCCAGCCCGCGGTACAGGCGCGGCCCGCTGAGCTTCAGCTTCTGCTGGATGGCTTCCAGGCGGTCCTGAAAGGGATCGTGCAAAGCCACAATGCGCGCGCCGGCGTACTCCTGAAAGAATCCGCCGATATAGTTGCCGCGGCCGCCGCAGCCGATGATGCCGATTTCGATCGCCGAGTTGGCCTGCGTGCCGAAGGCGATCTCGGGCTTGAGCGCCCATAGCCCGGCGGCGCCCAGAAAACCGCGTCTCGGTTGAACGGACATAACAGACCTCCGCCGGACGATTCTATCCCAGCGGTCTGCGGCCAGGGCGCTCCGGGCGGCAGGGAAGCGGGCGGGGTCCGCCGGTCAACGTGCCCCCGGGAAACGGCGGCTGGGGCTGTCACCCCGGGCGGGCCGGCTGAATCTGGATAAGGGAGTCTTTTTATGTCGCGTGGGTTGACCCGCCGTAACTGGCTCGGCGCCGCCGCCCTGGCCGGCGCCGCCCCGCCCGTCCCGAGCGTCAGCACTCCCGGCCGCCGCGCCGGGCGGACCGCCCGGCAAGTGGCCACCAATTGCGAGCTGTGTTTCTGGCGCTGCGGCATCCTGGCCAAGATTCAGGACGGCAAAGTGACCCGGATCGAAGGCAACCCGCAGCATCCCCTGACGCAAGGCCGGCTCTGCGCCCGGGGCAACGCGGGACACCTGCTGCTGTACGATCCGGACCGGCTGAAGCGCCCTCAAATGCGCGTCGGCGCCCGGGGAGAAGGCCGCTTCCGGGAGGTGAGCTGGAAGGAGGCCCTGGATTGGTTCGCCGCCCGGCTGGCTCAACTCAAGGAAAAGTACGGGCCGGAAACGGTCGCCTTCTTCCCGCACGGGGTCGGCTCGAGCTTCTTCGCAACCCTGCTGCGGGCCTTCGGTACGCCGAATTCCGCCGAGCCCTCCTTCGCCCAATGCCGCGGCCCGCGCGAGGTGGGCTACGCGCTCACCTTCGGGCACGGGCTGGGATCGCCGGAGCCGCTGGATCTGGAAAACGCGCGCGCCGTGGTGCTGATCGGCTCGCACCTGGGCGAGAACGTCTTCACCAGCCAGATCGCGCAGTTCGCCGCGGGGCTGGCGCGCGGCGCCAGGCTGATCGTGGTGGACCCGCGGTTTTCGACCGCCGCCGCCAAGGCCGACTGGTGGCTGCCCATCCGGCCGGGAACCGACATAGCCTTGCTGCTGGCTTGGATGCACGTTTTGCTAGAGGAGGGCCTGGAAGCCAAGCAGTACCTGGCCCGGCACGCCGCCGGCCTGGATGAGTTGCGCCGGCACGTGCAGTCCTTCACTCCCGAGTGGGCGGAGAAAGAAACCGAACTGCCCGCCGGTCTGATCCGGGAGACCGCCCGGGCGCTCGGGGCGGCCAAACCGGCCGTGGTGGTGCATCCCGGGCGGCACGTCACCTGGTACGGCGACGACACCCAGCGGGCGCGCGCTATGGCCATCCTGACCGCGCTGCTGGGTGCGTGGGGGAGCAGGGGCGGCATCCTGCTGCCCACCCCGCTGCCCCGCGGGCATTTCGATCTGCCCGCTTTTCCGGAGTCCCGGCGCGGCCGGGCCGACGGCGCCGGCAGCCTTTATCCGCTGGCCAGCGAAGAGCAGGGCCTGACCAACGGAATGATCGAGGCGACCCTCAGCGGGAAGCCCTATCCGATCAAAGCCTGGATCGTCTGGGGGCAGAACGTGCTCGAGTCCATCCCCCAGCGGCGGCGGACTCTGGAGGCCATCAGTCGCCTGGAGCTGATGGCGGTCGTAGACGTGTTGCCTGTGGAGCATACCCTGTATGCGGATCTGCTGCTGCCGGAGGCGACCTACCTGGAGCGCTATGACGCTCCGCACATCGTCGAGACCGCCAGCCGCCCGTTCATCGCCCTGAGGCAGCCGGCCGTGGCGCCGCTGTACGAGGCGCGCCCCGGTTGGTGGATTGCGCGGGAGATGGCCCGGCGCCTGGGACTGCAAGCCTGGTTTCCCTGGCAAACGCCCGAGGAGCACCTGGCCCGAGTGATCCAACCGATGGGCATTTCCCTGGCGGAGCTCAAGGCGCGCGGCGCGGCGGCCTTCGAGGGCCGGCCGTACATCGAGCAGCGCACCGCGGCCGACGGGCCGCTGTTTCCCACCCCGAGCGGAAAGATCGAGCTGTTTTCGACCATGTTGAAGCAGCTCGGGCAGGATCCCTTGCCCCTCTATCGCCCGCCGGAGGACCCGCCGCCGGGCTGGCTCCGCCTGATTTACGGGCGAGCGCCGGTGCACAGCTTCGCGCGGACCCAGAACAACGCGCTGCTGGCGGGGCTGATGGAGGAAAACGCGGCCTGGATCAGCCAGGAGGCCGCCGGCCTGTATGGGCTGCGCGACGGCGATCGGGTGCTCATTGAAAATGCGGACGGCGACCGCACCGGCCCGGTGCTGCTACGCACCACGCCGGGGATCCGGCGCGACTGCCTGTACCTGGTCCACGGCTTCGGCCAGCGGGCGCCGGGCCTGCGCCGGGCGGGCGGCCGCGGCGCTTCCGACACCGCGCTGATGTCGCGCGTGAGGGTGGACCCGCTCAGCGGGGCCACCGGCATGCGAGTCAATTTCGTGCGGCCCGTCCGGCCGACGGAGGGCTAAGCCATGGCTCGCTACGCGATGGTCACCGATCTGACGAAATGCGTGGGCTGCCAGGCCTGCACGGCGGCTTGCAACGCCGAATGGGAGGTGCCGGCCGGCTGGGCTCGCACGCGCGTGCTGAGCACGGGCCCGGTGGGCCGCTTCCCTTCCCTGCGGGCGGCTTTCTATGTGACCCAATGCAACCAGTGCGACGAACCGCCTTGCGTGGCGCCCTGCCCGAGCGGGGCCACCTTCCAGGGCCCGGACGGCATCGTCCGCATTGACCGCGAGCTGTGCATCGGCTGCGGCTTCTGCGTCGAGGCCTGCCCTTACCAGGCGCGCTATCTCAACCCCGCGACGCAGAAAGTGGATAAGTGCGATTTCTGCTCGGCTAACCTGGCCCAAGGCAAAGCGCCGGTCTGCGTGAGCACTTGCCCGGCGCACGCCAAACACTTCGGCGACCTGGAGGATCCGGCCGGCGCTCTCTACGGTCTGGTCTACGGGCAAGGCGCCCGGCGGATGGAATCCGAGCAGGTGCGCGTGGGGCCCAACGTCTACTATCTGGGGCGAAAGGGGGAGCCGGAACTGGCCGCGGCGCTGTTCCCGCCGCGGCCGCCGCGGATGCCTTCCGCCGGGCGGTTCTGGGGGCGCACGCTCAAGCCGCTCGCGCTGGCCATGGTGGGGGCCGCCTTCCTCGGGCAGGCGGTCGCGTTCTTCCGGCAACTGTGGAAAGGAGAGGCACAGTTCGATGAGTGAGTCCGCCGTTCCCGTCGGTTTGCCCGCCGAACGGATGCTCAAGAAGCACCATGTGGCGATCATGCTGCTGCATTGGTTCAACGCCGTCGTCTGGCTGATCGAGCTGGCGACCGGCGCAGCCCTGATCCGGAGCGAACACTTTCGCGTTGCGCCGCAGTGGTACCTGACGGCGCTCAGCGAGCTGTTCGGCACGCGGGCCAATCTGCTGCGCGTGCATATCGCGGTGGGAGGCATCTGGATTGCGGTATTCGCCGTCTACGGCCTTTTCGGCTGGCGGTCCTACCTGCGCCAGGAAATCCTCCAACGGGAGATCGCCCTGGACCGGGACGACTGGCGATGGCTGCGGTTGCGGCTGCTGCGCCTGCTGGGCGCCGCCCGGGAGCCCCTGCCGCCCCAGGGCATTTACAACGCGGGACAGAAGCTGTTCGCCATCACGGTCTACGCCATGCTGCCTCTGATCGCTGTGAGCGGGCTGGTCATGGCCTTGCATTGGGGGCCTATGAGCCTGGTGGGCTGGGCGGCGGCCATTCACTTTCTGGCGGTGGCGACGGTGGTGAGCGGCCTGATGATCCATGTCTACATGGGCGCGGTGTTTCCGGAAGAAAAGCCCGCCTTCTTTTCGATGATCACGGGCGTGGTGCCGGAATCTTACGCCTACAAGCACCACCGCAAATGGTGGCAGGAGGTGAGGAGGATGGAGCAGGAACAGATCGCCGCCGAAGGGCAGCGGGAGCCCAAACCGCCTGCCGCGCGCTGGCGGGCCGCGCTGCGCAGCAGGGATTATTGGCCGGCTTACTGGGCGGGATTGGGCCTGGGCCTGACGCTGTTGCTCAGCTTCCTGCTGGTCGGGCAGGGCCTGGGCGCCTCGGGCGGGTTCACGCGCTATCTGGCCTGGCTGTTGTCGCAGATCGCGCCCGGCTGGGCCGCGGCGCATCCGTACTGGGGCCGCTACTTGCAGCCCGACGCGCCGGTCTGGATGGATTTTCTGGTCTTCGAGTTGATCGGCGTTGCGCTAGGAGGCTTTGCCTCCGGGTGGCTGGCCGGACGCCTTCGCTTGAGCACCGACAAAGGCCCGCACGTTTCCCTGCGCGCTCGCTGGGCGCTGGCCTTCGCGGGCGGGCTGCTTTCCGGTTTCGGCGCGCGACTGGCCCGAGGCTGCACCTCGGGGCTGGCGCTGAGCGGAGGGGCGGTGCTCTCGGCGGGCGCTTTCCTGTTCATGCTCAGCGTCTTTGCCGCGGGCTTTCTGGGTGCTTACTTGCTCAGGAGGGTATGGCTGTGAACCCCGTCTTTCCCCTGTCGCTTTCCACCGGTTGGTTCCTAGCGGCTTCGTTGCTGCTGGGCTTGCTGTTCGGTTTCTTTCTGGAGCGGGCGGGCTTTTCGAGCGCCTTGCGGCTGACCGCTCAGTTTTACTTCCGTGACTGGAGCGTGCTGAAGGTGATGTTCGGCGCCATCGTGGTCGCCCTGCTCGGCTTGGCCTGGCTGTCGTTAGTCGGGCTGGCGGACATGGGCCAGATTTACATCCCCGAAACGTACCTGTGGCCGCAACTGGCGGGCGGGTTCATGCTGGGCGCAGGTTTCCTTTTGGGCGGTTACTGTCCGGGGACCAGTCTGGTGGCGGCGGCCACCGGCAAGCTGGACGGGATCTTCTTCCTGGCCGGAATCCTGACGGGCATTTTCGCCTTCGGGCTGGTCGAACCGCGATTGGGCGCTTTCCCCGGTTCGGGGGCCCGCGGTCCTCTGACGCTGCCTCAACTGCTGGATCTGCCCGCCGGGGTGGTGGCCTTTCTGGTCACAGCGGCGGCGGTAGGCGCTTTCTGGGCGGCGGAGATGAGCGAAACCGAATGGCGGCTTTTCGGCCGCACCTATGGGAAGGAGCAGGCACGTGAAGCTGGAAATTGAGTTGAAAGGGAAAGCCCTGGCCGCCGCAGCCCTGCTGGGCGCGGGCGGCCTGCTGGCGGCGGTCTCGGTCTTGCGGTCGCCCGCGGGACTGGGGCCGGTTTCGCCGGAGGCGATCGTCAGCGCCATGATCAGCGAAAACGATCACGTCCAGCCGCTCGAGCTGGCTCGCTGGATCCTGGAAAAGCGCGGCGACTACCAGTTGATTGATCTGCGAGATCCCTGGCAGTATGACGACTACCACATCCCCACAGCGATCAACATCCCCTTGGGGCAACTGTTCACCGGGGAAGGCCTCGAGCGGCTGGAGCGGGGCAAGAAGATCGTCGTCTACGGCCTGGGAGCGGGTCATCCGGCGCAGGCGCAACTGTTGCTGAGCCTGAAAGGCTATCCGGCCTACTCGCTCAAGGAAGGGATCGCCGCATGGTGGGATCAGGTCATGACGCCGCAGAGCCTGCGGGGCGAGAATCCGCAGCCGGAAGGCTACCGCCAGGCGCGCGCCCTGCGCGAGCGCTTCCTGGCCGGCGCGGCTCAGCCGCCCGCCGCGGCCGCTCCCGGCGCGCCCCAAGCTCTGCCTGCCGCGCCCCCACCCCAAGCGCCTCCCAAGAGACTGAGGCTGGGCCGCGGTTGCAGCTAGCGGGAACCGCGCCCCACGCCGAAGCGGCCCTGCCGCCGCGGCGCTATAGTTTGAAGAAAATCTTGCGGCGGTAAAGCCAGTAGCAGAGGCCCCACATCGCCAGCAGCACGGTCAAGGACTGGGCCACCGGCGCGAACTGCCCGAGCCACTCGTAGCGCAAGCTGAAGACGCCTACCGCCCGGTCCAGCCAGCCGCGCAGCACCATGTCCAGCGAGTAAATGAAGATCGGATTGGCGCCCACCACGACCAGCGGGAAGGTCCACCGGCGCCATCCCTTGACCTCTACCACCCAGTAGAACAGCAGCAGCATCCACAGCACCCAGCCGCCGCTGAAAAGCGTGAAGGAACTCGTGCAGATGCGCTTGATGATAGGGTTCCAGGGATGGATGAGCCAGCCCAGCGCCAGGCAGGCCGCCCCCCACAGCGCCAGGATGCGCATGGTCTGCCCGGGCGGTTTGCGGCTGCGCAGCAGTTGACCGGCCCACACGCCGAACAGCGTGGTCACCGTGCTGGTAGTGAAGTTAAAGGTCGCCCAGTAGCCGGGATTGATCCTCCCGAAGACCCAGACGTCAATCCGCGCCCCGAGGTTGGTGGTCTTCGACAGGAATGGTCCCTCGGTTCCCGGGAAGGCCACGAACAAGGCCCAGTGCCCGGCCAGGATCAAGGCGGCGATCAGGGCCTGCCAGCGGAAGCGGAGCTGCATGATCAGATAGCAGAGGAAATAGGTGATGCCGATCTGAGCCAGCACGTTGATGAGCTGGAAATGCATCCGTCCGCGCGAAATGGACATCAGGATCTGGCTCATCAGGATCAGCCGGAAGCTGCGCGCCGCCACGTGCCGGAAAATCTGGGCCCGGGTGAGGCCTTGCTCGGCCCGCCGAGCCAGGGCGAAGGGCATGGCGGCGCCCACGATGAACATGAAGGCGGGCTGGATCAGATCCCAGAAGCTGATCCACTCCCAGGGCATGTGCTCGAACTGGGCGGCCAGGCCGGCCCAGGCCGGATTGCGCTTGGCCAGCGCGGCCAGACCGAACCCGGCCGAGACCAGCATCACCATGATGAAGCCGCGGAAAGCGTCCAGGGCCAAGTAGCGCTGGGGCAGGAAAGGCCCGGGCGTGGCCTCGGCGGCCGCCGCGGGAAGGGTCTCGGTTCGCTCCATAGCAGCCGACTATAGCACGGCTTCCGACCGGACGCTAAAGCTCGCGGCCCGCATGTCCGATCTGGCGGTTGTGGAGCCGGCGGCCTACCTGAACAACGCGGCCGAGGGTTGGCCGCGCGCCCCGGGCGTCAGCC
>Ga0209018_1000132_pt1 | contig 68751 bp, 53 predicted proteins | sample YNPBryBLVA2012_FD_185814 | JGI IMG/M metagenome (GOLD analysis project Ga0209018, IMG submission 185814) | Anoxygenic and chlorotrophic microbial mat microbial communities from Yellowstone National Park, USA - YNP Bryant BLVA 2012 (SPAdes)... ...
GCACCCGGGGCGAGGCGCGGTTCGACGACGTCACGATCAGCACCCGCGTGCCGGAGAGGCTGGAGGCCGCCTGGAGCTTTCCGCCCACGCCTTTGGCGGCCAGCATCCGGGTGGACGCCAGCCGGGTCGTTCGAAAGGCGCCCAGGGAGCTGTTCGGCGTGAACACCGAGTGGATCTGGGACGGCAAGGGCCTCTGGGACGCCGAGGGCGAGCGGTTCCGCCCCGAGGTGGTCGAGGCGACGCGAAGCCTCGGCGTCGGCCTGATCCGCTTCCCCGGCGGCACCTTCAGCGACTTCTACCACTGGCGCGACAAGGTCGGACCCCGCGCCCTGCGGCCCCGCACGCCCGCCATGGCCCGCGGCGATCTGCTGGCGCACAACGTCGGCACCGTGGAGATCCAGTCGTTCGCGAGGGCCGTCGGGTCGGGGCTGATGTTTACCGCCAACGCGGGGAGCGGCACGGCGCAGGAGGCGGCCGAATGGGTCCGCTTCGCCAACCAGCGGTCCCAAGGGCCGAAGGTCGGCTGGTGGGAGATCGGGAACGAGCTGTACCTGAACGACGGCTCCGAGGGAACGGCCTCGGTGGCCAAGACGCCGAGGCAGTACGCCGAGATCGCCGTGGAGTTCGCGAAGGCGATCCGGGCCGCCGATCCGAGCGTGCGCATCGGTGCGATCTTGGACGAGAGCTTCTACCCGAACAAGCCGCACAAGGACTGGGCGGACGTGGTGTTGCCCGCCGTGGCGCCGCACGTCGACTTCGTCGCCGTCCACAACGCCTACGCTCCCGTGCTGCCGGTGGACTCCGGGCACACGCTCCGCGAGGTGTACGCTTCGATGTACGCCGCGACGGAGTTGGTGCGCAGGAACCTGGACGGCCTGGCCCGCCGGATCGCCGCGTTGCCCGCGCCGCACCGCGACCGAATCGGCATCGCCGTCACCGAATGGGGCCCGCTGTTCCAGGTCGCCCCGAACGGTCGGTTCACGGATCATTGCAAGACTCTCGGCTCGGCTTTGTACACAGCGGCCGTTCTGGGTGTCCTTCTGGAGCAACCGAAGGTGGAGGCAGCCTGCTTCTTCGGCCTGATCGACCCCCTGTTCATCGGCCTGCTGGGCCAGCGCGACGGCAGATACGTGCCGACCGCCGGCTATCTGGCCTTCCAGCTCCTCTCGAGGCGGCTCGCCGAACGGGTGGTGGCGACCTCGTGCGAGACGGCGACCTTCGACTCGCCCGCTGTGGGCTGGGTTCCGGCCGTTCGCGCCGTGCCCTGGGTGCGGGCCTACGCCTCCAAGAGCGACGACGGCCGGCGCCTCACCGTGGTCGTGATCAATCACCACTTTGAAAGGAACGCCAAAGCATCCATCCGCCTGGAGGGGTTCCGAGCGTCGGGCGAGGCCCGAGTCACGCTCCTCACGGGCAGAGGAGCGGACGCCCACACCGGCACCGCGCCCCAGAGGGTGCCCGGCATCGAGTGGGCGAGGCCCGCCGAGGACCCGGTCCACCGCCGGGCGAACCGGGGCGGGCCCGACGAAGTCTGGTTGGAGGAGCGGCGAGCCGCCACCAAGGGCGACCGCCTCAGCCTGATGGTGCCGGCGCACTCGCTGGCGCTGGTCGAGCTGGCGCGCTCCGAGCGCTGAGCGGCGTCACTTGATGCCGCTCATCACGATGCCCTTCACGAAGTACTTCTGCCCGACCAGGAAGATCACGAACAGCGGCAGCATCACCAGCACGGAGCCGGCCATGAGCAGGTGCCACTGCTCCGACTGCAGGCTCTGGTAGGTGCGCAGTCCGACCTCGAGCGTCTGCATGTCCGGGCTGTTCAGGTAGATGAGGGGCCCCATGAAGTCGCGCCAGTTGTAGATGAAGCAGAACACGCCCACGGTGGCCAGCGCGGCTCCGGCGTTCGGAAGGATCACGCGCCAGAAGATCGTCGCGTGGTTGGCGCCGTCGAGGATCGCGGCCTCGTCCAGGTCCCGCGGGATGCCCATGAAGAACTGCCGGAGCAGGAAGATGTTGAACGCGCCACCGCCGAACCAAGCCGGGACGATCAGCGGATAGAACGTGTTGACCCACTTCAGGTGGGCGTACATCACGTAGGTCGGGATCATCGTGACCACGCCCGGCAGCATCATCGTGCTGAGCAGCAGGATGAACAGCCGATCCCTGCCGCGGAACTTCAGCCGGGCGAAGGGGTAGGCCACCATCGCCGACGTGAGCACCACGCCCGCGGTGGTCAGGGTGCTGATGATCAGCGAGTTCCGGAAGAACAGGATGAACGGAGCGTTGGGATTGGTGAGGACCTCGCGGAAGTTGGCCCAGGTGATCTCCTTGGGCCACGCCCACGCCGCGCTGTTGGCGATCTCGTTTGGCGTCTTCAGGGACATCATCAGCATGATCCACAGCGGCAGCATCGCCAGGATCACGCCGGAGAAGAGCACCACCCAAAGCAGCACCTTCAGGACCCGGTCGATCGTCTCCGCTCGCTTGGCGGCCCGGCGGAAACGCTCGGCGGCCTCCGAGTCGAACTGGCGCGAAATGGTCTCTTGCACGGCGCTCACTTCTTCACCTCAGCCTCGTAATACACCCACTTGCTCATCTTGAACTGGATGAGCGTGAAGATCAGGATGATGAAGAACAGGATCCAGGCCAGGGCGCTGGCGTATCCCATCCTCAGGTTCTGAAAGGCCTGCGTGTACAGGTGGAACATGAAGAACCTCGTCGCGTCGTTCGGCCCTCCTCCGGTCATCACGAACGCCTGCGTGAACACCTGGAACGACCCGATGAAGCCGGTGACCAGCGAGAAGAACAAGGACGGGCTGAGCAGCGGCAGCGTCACCGCCTTGAACCGGTCCCAGATGCCCGCCCCATCGAGCGTCGCGGCCTCGTAGTAGAACTGCGGAATCCCCTGCAGACCCGCGAGGAGGATCACCATGCCTCCGCCGATGCCCCACAGCGACATGATGATCAGCGCCGGCAGGGCCGTCTGCTCCGTGCCCAGCCAGTTGATCTGTTGCCCAGCCGGAACCTGCGCCCAGTCCGCGAGCAGCCTCGGAATGCCGAGCCACTCCCCCGCCGGGCTGTAGAGCAGGGTGTTCAGGAGGCCGCCCTCGGGCTGGAACACGCGGCGCCAGATCAGCGACGCCGCCACCAGCGAGGCGAGCGAGGGGATGTAGTAGAACGTGCGGAACAGAGGGATGCCGCGCACCTTCTGGTTCATCAGCAGCGCGAGCGCCAACGAGCCGATCAGGCCGAGCGGCACCGCCACGAACGTGTACACGAACGTCACGCGGAGCGACTTCCAGAACACCGGATCGACGAGGAACGCCTCGTGGAAGTTGCCCAGCCCGCGCCACTTGGCCTGGCGGATGATGTCCCAGTCGGCGAAGCCCATCAGCAGGGAAAGGATCATCGGCCCGAGCGTGAACACGATCATGCCGATGATCCACGGGCTGGCGAACAGGAACGCCGACCGGCTCTCGAGCTTCTCGCGGTGCGTGTAGCGGATCTTGCGCTCCGGCCAGAACACCCACAGCGCGATGGCCGCCGCGAGCAGCAGCCCGACGATGCCCCCCGCGACCCAGTTGTACGGCGGGTTGCGCTGCTCCTTCAGGATGGCGTCGAGGCGTTGCTGGGCCTCCCGCGCGCCGCGGTCCAAGGTCTCCTTGGCGTCCTTCTGGCCGTTCCAGAGCAGGTCCATGCCCGCGCGCATCCGGCCGCCGACCTCGGGCCAGTAGTCGGCGTTCTCGCTGAACACGACGTAGGGCACCGCCCGGTCGGTCCAGATGCGGCTGTAGGGGTAGAGCTGCTCCTTGGGGGTGTTCGGTCCGGGCAGCCACACGTCCGGCGTGAGGGCCAGCTTGCGGATCGCCGGCTGGGCGATGCCGGCCCGGGCCATGTAGGTCATCGCCACCGGACCCGCCATGTAGCGCGTCAGCCGCCACGCCTCCTCCAGATGCTTGGTCGACGTGAAGATCGCGTAGCCCGAGCCTCCGGTCGGCGCGGCGTGCCGGCCGTCCTTGTAGGCGGGGAACAGCGTGATGTCCCACTCGAAGAAGCCCTTCTCGCCCGGCTTGAGGTACTTCCTCATGTTGGGGACCTCCCAGATGCCGTTCTGGAACATCGCGATCTTCTGGTTCACGAACAGCATCTGGGTGGTGGACTGCAGCTGGCCGAGCAGGTCGTTCTGGTTGGGGATCCAGCCGTACTTGTTCATGCAGTCCGCCGCGAACTGGTAGGCCCTCACCGTCTTGGGCTCGTTGATCAGCACCTTGGTGGGCGCCTCGGGGTTGTCGGTGTAGCGTCCGCCGTAGGAGTAGGTGAGGGTGGTGGCGAACAGCTCGGGCCATCCCGGTGCGAAGCCCCACTGGATCTTCTTGCCGTTCTTGTCCACCTTGGTCAGCTGCTGCATGACCCAGGTGAAGTCCTTCTCGCGGAGCTCGGGGCGCGGCTGGAAGTCCCACGTCCAGGTGCCGTCGGGGTACGGGATGCCGGCCTCGTCGAACAGGCGCTTGTTGTAGTAGATCAGGCCCATCGGGGCGATGTCCCGGGGAAGCACGTACAGCTTGCCTTGGTAGCTGTGGGCCCGAACGATGGGCTCGTAGTACTCCTCGATGTCGAAGCCGGGCGTCTTGGCGATCAGGTCGTTCAGCGGCACCAGCGCGCCGCGCTTGGCCAAGGCCTGGAAGTTCGGCATGTCCATCATGCACACGTCCGGGGCGACGCCGGCCGCGTACATGGTGATCATCTTCTGGTGGTAGGACGCGTAGTCGGTGATCGGCTCGAGCTTCACCCGGATGTCCGGGTTCTCGCTCTCGAACCTGGCCAGGATGCGCTTGATGACCTTGAGCGACTCGTCGCCGTCCCACACCGTGAAGCGGAGGGTCGCCGGCTCCTTGGCCAAGGCGAGGGCGCACAGGGGCAACGCTGCAAGCACCGCGACGAAGCGGAATCGGAGCATACGGCTTCATTATGCAACACCGGAGAGCGGCGTTCACTTGTTAACCGAATTTCGGGGCGGGCTGCGGCGGGGGTAACCTGACCCTCGGAGGGATGGCGGAGCTGCTTCGAACCGAGGGGCTGGGACGGAGCTTCGGGGGTGTGCGCGCGCTCGACGGCGTCGACGTGGAGATCGCCGAGGGCGAGGTGCACGCGCTCTGTGGCGAGAACGGCGCCGGCAAGTCCACCCTGATCCGCATCCTCTGCGGGGCGCTGGCTCCCAGCGAAGGGAGGGTGCTGTGGCGCGGCGCGCCGTTGCCCGAGGGCGTCCACCGGCGCGAGGCCGCCGGCATCGCGGCCATCCACCAGGAGCCTGTGTCGTTTCCCGACCTGGACGCCGTCGACAACGTGTTCCTCGGCTGGGAGCCTCGGCGCGGGCCGCTGCTCGACCGATCCGCGATGCTCCGCCGCACGCGGGAGGCGCTCCGGGAGCTGGGCGAGGATCTGCCGCTGGGCAGGCCGGTGGGGGAGCTTCCAATGGCCCAGCGGCAAATGGTGGCCCTCGCCAGGGCGCTGGTGCGCGACTGCCGCCTCCTCATCTTGGACGAGCCGACTGCGGCGCTCTCGTCCCGCGAAACCGAGGCCCTGTTCGCCGTGACCCGGCGGATGAGGGAGCGCGGCGTCTCCGTGCTGTACGTCAGCCACCGGCTGGACGAGGTGTTCGCGCTGGCCGACCGCATCACCGTGCTGCGCGACGGCCGCAGGGTGGACACGGTGCCCGCCGCCGCAACGGACCGCGCCGGCTTGATCCGGAAGATGGTCGGCCGAGACGTGCCCGCGACGCCGGACTCGGTCCGAGGGACCGAGGGCAGCCCGGTGCTGCGGGTCGACGGGCTGAGCCTCCCCGGCTCGCTCCAGGGGGTGAGCCTCGAGGTCCGCTCGGGCGAGGTCGTCGGCTTGGCGGGCTTGGTCGGAGCAGGGCGCACCGAGCTGCTGGAGGCGATCTACGGCCTCCGGCGATGCCACGGCGGCGTGCTGGTCGGTGGCCGGCCGGTGAGGCCCGGAAGCGTCCGCTCCGCCTTGGCGGCCGGGGTGGCCCTGGTCCCCGAGGACCGTCACCGCCAGGGTCTGATCCCCTGCTGGCCCGTCGCCTGGAACGTCTCGATGGCGTCGCTGGGCGCGGTCTCCAGGCTGGGCTGGATCTCGCCCGGCGCCGAGAGGGAGCGGGCGGAGGCGATGGCGCGGCTGCTGCAGATCAAGTGCGCCGGGGTGGACGCCCCTGCCTCCTCGCTGAGCGGAGGCAACCAGCAGAAGGTGGTGCTGGCCAAGGGCCTGTGCCTCAGCCCCCGCCTGCTCTTGCTGGACGAGCCGACCCGGGGCGTGGACGTGGGCGCCAAGCACGAGGTGCACCAGCTGGTCCGCAGGCTGGCCGCAGAGGGGGCGGCGGTGCTGGCCTCGTCCTCCGACATGCCCGAGCTGCTGGCCCTGTGCGACCGGATCGTGGCCCTGCGGGGCGGCAGGATCAGCGGGGAGCTCCGCCGAGGGGAGTTCTCCGAGCCGGCGCTGCTCTCGCTCATCCTGCCAGAGGAGGGAGCGGCGTGAGGCTCCGCGGCGTTCCCGGGCCGGCGCTCGTTCTGGCGCTCCTGTGCGCCCTGGCCACGGCGATCAACCCGGTCTTCCTGAGCCCGCGCAACCTGACGGACATGCTGCTGGCCGCGGCACCGACGCTGATCGCGGCCTGCGGCCTGATGCTGGTGATCGCCTCCGGCGAGATCGACATCTCGATCGGCTCGCTCATGGGGCTCTGCGCGGCCGTCGCGGGAACCCTCTCGTCGCCGGACCGACTCGGCCTTCCGCCCTCGGTCGCCGTCGCAGCGACGCTGGCCCTGGGGCTGGGGGTGGGCCTGTTCAACGGCGTGCTGGTGTCCCTCGTGCGGGTGCCCAGCATCATCGTGACGCTGGGGATGCTGTCGGTGCTGAAGGGCGCCAACGAGCTGCTGATGTCCGGCAAATGGATCACCCGCCTCCCGGACGGACTGCGCGTCTGGGGCACGGGCTCGCTGCTCGGCGTGCCGGTGCCGATCGCGGTCTGCGGGGCGGTGGTCGCGCTGGCGTGGATCCTGGCCAACCGCACCGCTTGGGGACGACGCGTGTTCGCGGTGGGGTCGAACGCCGACTCGGCGCGCTTGGCCGGCATCTCGGTCGAGCGCACCAAGCTCGCCGCGTTCGGGCTGGCCGGGCTTCTGGTGGCGGTGGCGACCCTGGTGAGCGTGCCCAGGCTGTCGGTGGTCGATAGCGGAGTCGGAGTGGGCTTCGAGCTGCTGGTGGTCACGTGCGTGGTGGTGGGCGGCGTTTCGATCCGCGGGGGCACGGGCACGATCCTCGGCGTGGTGATCGGCGTGCTGCTCCTCAGCTCCGTGCGCACCGTGCTGATCTTCCTGCAGCTGGGCGAGAGCAGCCTGTACTGGGAGCGGGCGATCCAAGGCGCGCTGATCCTGGCGGCGGTGATGGGAGACGCCGCAGGCCGGCGGAAGGAGGCCCGGGCGTGAGGCGGCTGCTCGCGACGCACGAGGCCTGCCTCGCCGCCCTTCTCGCGGCGCTGGTTCTGGCGGCCTGGCAGGCCGACCCCGCCTTCGTGTCCGGGCGGGTGCAGGCGGGTCTGCTGCCCCAGATCGGCGAGACCGCGCTGCTGGCCGTGCCGATGACGCTCATCGTGATCACCGGTGGCATCGACCTCTCGGTCGGCTCCGCCATGGCGCTGGCCTCGGTTCTGTTCGGGCTGGGCTTCCGGTCCGGTTGGCCCGTGGAAGCCTGCGTCGCCGTGGCGCTTGCCGCCGGGCTGCTCTGCGGGGCGCTCAACGGCTGGTTCGTCACGCGGTTCCGGGTGCATCCGCTGATCGTCACCCTCGGCACGATGTCGGCCTTCCGGGGGCTGGCGGAGGGCATCAGCGCGGCCCGGCCGGTCAGCGGCTTCCCCGAGACGTTCCTCGGCATCGGGCAGGGCTGGGCGGCCATCGGCCTGTTCGTGGCGCTGTGCGCGGCCGGGAGCGCGGTCCTCGCTCGGCACGCCCTCGGGCGCCAGATCTACGGGATCGGTCTGGGCGAGGCCGCGGCGCGCGCCAGCGGGTGGAACGTCGACCGCCTGAAGGCGTCGCTGTACGCGTTCTCGGGCCTGACGGCCGGCGTGGCCGGGGTGCTGTTCACGGCGAGGCGCAACACCGCCAAGGCCGACGTAGGCGCGGGCCTCGAGCTGGAAGTCGTCACGGCGGTGGTGCTCGGCGGAACGAGCATCTTCGGCGGCAGGGGGACGCTGATCGGCACGGCCCTCGGCCTGGCGGTGCTGCACGAGGTCCGACAGTTCGTGGGCTGGCGGTGGAGCAACGACGTCCTGAATCTGGTGGTAGTCGGCGCGCTGCTGATCGGGGCGGTGACGCTCAACGGGGTAATCTCCCGTCGCCCAGCAGGGTCTGTCGAAGGAGGTTGATCCCATGGAGGCGAAGAGGCTGCTGGCGGCCGCGACGGCCGCGCTTTTGCTGATCGGAGGTTGCGGCCCCAAAGAGGGTGGGAGCGCCCCCGCCGGGGGTCCGCAAAGCGCGAAGGGTCGGATCACCATCTGCCTGCTCCCCAAGCAGAAGGGCATCCCGTACTTCACCTCGTGCGCGGAGGGCGCGCAGGAGGCCGCCAAAGAGCTGGACGTGGAGCTGATCTACGACGGACCGACGGACGGCTCGCCGGAGAAGGCCGCGGCGATGGTCGAGAAGTGGGCCCTGCAGGGCGTGGACGCGATCTGCGTGTCGCCCAACGACCCGAACGTGCTGGCGCCCGCGATGAAGGCCGCCCGGCAGAAGGGCGTCAAGGTGATCACCTGGGACGCCGACGCGCCGTCCGACGCCCGCGAGGTGTTCGTGAACCAGGCCACCGCCGAGCAGATCGGCACGGCGCTGGTCGACACGCTCGTCAAGGACATGGGCGGCAAGGACGTGAAGGGCGAGGTGGCGATCATCACCGCCACCGCCACGGCGGCGAACCAGAACGACTGGATCGTCCACATCAAGGAGAGGCTGAAGGCGTACCCGAATCTGCGGCTCGGCTCCGTGGTGCCTTCGAACGAGGACCAGAAGCTCGCGTTCCAGGCGGCCCAAGACCTGATCAAAGCCAGCCCCGACCTGAAGGGAATCCTAGCCATCAGCTCGACGGCGTTCCCCGGCGCGGCGGAGGGCATCAAGCAGGCCGGAAAGGCCGGACAGGTTCAGGTGACCGGGCTCAGCACCCCCAACGACATGCGCGCCTACGTGAAGGACGGCACGGTGAAGTCCGTGGTCCTCTGGAACACGAAGGACCTGGGCTACCTGACCGTGCAGGTGGCCGCCCAGCTGGCGCGCGGCGCGTTCAAGGGCACCGACGCGACCATCAAGGCCGGCCGGTTGGGCGACAAGAAGGTCGTCGGCGACAACGTGCTCCTCGGCGACATCCTGGTGTTCACCAAGGACAACATCGACCAGTTCCACTTCTAGCCGTCAGCGCGACGGCCAGCCTGCAGGGGCCGCTTCCCTCGGCGGCCCCTGCCCGGTCTCTGCTCCGGCGGCAGGCCGACCAGCCCGCGGAGCCGATCGAGCTCCTCCGCGCCGAGCATCCGGCACTCGCCGGGCGCCATCCGGGATGCGGAGATCGGACCGAAGCGGGTCCGCCTCAGCTTGAGAACCGGGTGGCCGACGGCATCCAGCATCCGTCTCACCTGCCGGTTCCTTCCCTCGTGGATGCGCAGCAACACCACCGCGGAGTCGCAGCCGCGACGCACGCCGATCAGCAGCGCCTCCGCGGGCGCCGTCTTCCCGTCCTCGAGATAGACGCCCTTGCGCAGCCGCTCCAAGTCCTGCTCGTCGGGGACGCCCCGCACCTCGGCGCGATACTCCTTGATCACCCCGTAGCGAGGGTGGGTCAGCCGGGCGGCCAGCTCGCCGTCGTTGGTGAAGAGCAGCACCCCCGAGGTGTCCATGTCCAGCCTGCCCACGGGCTTGACCGTCACGTCCAGGCGCGGCAGCAGCTGGGCGACGGTTCGTCGGCCGCGAGGATCGCTGAGGGTCGTGAGCACCCCCTCGGGCTTGTTCATCACCAGCGTGACCTTGCGGGGCTTGGCGATCGGCTGACCGTCCACCTCCACGCGGTCCTCCGGCCCGACCTTCGTGCCGAGTTCGGTGACGATGCGCCCGTTGACGGAGACCCGCCCCTGGCGGATCAGCTCCTCGGCCGCACGGCGGCTGCACAGGCCGCTGGCGGCGATCCTCTTGTGCAACCGTTCTGTGTCACCACCTAGGGCGGACATAGCGCCTCCTTCGGGACTTGGAAGCCTTGCGCCGCGCGAAGACCCAGGCGATGGGAACCCCGCAGGCCGCGACCAGAAGGAGCGGCCGGCGCGTCGCTCGCTGGGCCAGCGTGGCCTGGGGCACGTCGGCGGCGGCAACCAAGGGAACGGTCGCGCTCCACCCTTTCCCATCCTCGAACTTCACGGCGGCAACGGTCTGCCCGGCTCGCACCGGCGCCTTCGCCCCGCGGAGAGGGATGAGCGTCGCCCTGAGCTCGGGCTGGGTGCCGAGCGGCACCAGCATCCGCAAGGACTCCGAGGTGACGGTCGGCACGGCGGGTTCCACGCCCCCCTCGACCTTCACGAGCGGCGCGGGTGCGCCCTTGCGCACGACGGTGCGCTCGCCGTGCGTCCGGAAGGCCCATTCCAGGAGGTTGCGGGTGTCCTTCTTCCAGTCCGGGCTGTCGAGCACGACGGTCACCACGCGCACGCCGCCTCGCGTCGCGCTGCCCACGAAGCAGTGGCCGGCCTCGGTGGTGTAGCCGGTCTTCACTCCGTCCACGGTCGGATCGGCCGCGAGCAGCTTGTTCTTGTTGAACAGCCACAGGTCCTCTTGGTTGGCCGAGCGCTCGAGCAGCCACTTGCGCTGGCGCGCCGTTTCGGCGAACCACTGGTTGCGCATCGCCTCGCAGGCGATCCGGCCCAGGTCCCTGGCGGTCGTGGTGTGGTTCTTGTCGTTCAGGCCGTGCGGGTTGTTGAAGTGCGAGGCGGTGCAACCGATCTGGCGGGCCCGCTCGTTCATCAGCTGGGCGAAGGCGGCGTCCGAGCCGGCCAGGTGCACGGCGGCGGCGTGGCAGCCGTCGTTGGCGCTGCGCAGGAGGATGGCGGCGAGCAGGTGCCGAGCGGAGACCCTCTCGCCGGGGCGCAGGTGCATGCTGCTGCCTGTGACGGTCTCGGTGTCCGGCGGGGCGACGATCACCTCGTCGGGGCTGCACCGTTCCGCGATCAGCAGGCCGGTGAGGATCTTGGTGGTGCTGGCGGGGTACCGTGGGGTGTCCGGGTCCTTGCCCCAGAGCATCCTGCCGGTGGCCGCGTCGAACACGGCGGCGCTCTTGGCGCCGACCTCCACGGCTCCGCAGAGAGCCGCGGCGGCGAGAAGCAGCGTCGGCACGGTCGTCTTCAGAAACCTCATGGCGCTGGATGGCCCGTCGCCGGACCGGCCCGCATAGGATACTCCACCGCTGGACGCGCCGAGCCGATCCCGCTACAATGGCGACGGGAGGCCAACCGTGAAACGCTACGCCAAAGTCGTCGGGCTGCGCGAGGACCAGATCGAGGAGTACAAGCGGATCCACCGCGAGGTCTGGCCGGAAGTGCTGGGGACCATCCGGGACTGCAACATCCGCAACTACTCGATCTTCCTGCGACGGATGCCGGACGGGCGCTGGTTCCTGTTCAGCTACTACGAGTACGTCGGCGACGACCACGAGGCCGACATGGCCAAGATGGCCCGCTGCCCCAAGACCCAGGAGTGGTGGAAGATCACCGACCCGATGCAGTTCGGCCTCGAGAACCGCGCACCGGGCGAGTGGTGGGCTGAGTGCGAGGAGGTCTTCCACACCGACTGACCCCGAAGGAACGCCATGACGCCCAAAGAACGCCTGCTCACCGCACTGAACCTCGGCAAGCCGGACCGACTGCCCGCCACCCTGCACCAGTGGCAGGACTATCACCTGAAAACCTACATGGGAGGCATGGACGCCTTGGAAGCGTTCCGAGCGGTGGGGCTGGACGCCGCCATCCAGGACTTCCAGGCGATGGGCCAGTACTACGCCGACCCCGTGACCGGAGGGCTGAGCACCCCGGAGTGGCGGGACACCGCGACCATCCTGGACGACTCTCCCACGCACCCCGTGGTGCGCCACACCATCGAGACGCCGGAGGGAACCCTCACGTACCAGACGGAGGGCGACGGCAAGACGATCTGGGTCACGGAGTACCTCATCAAGCACCACGAGGACATCCGGCTGATCGAGAAGTACATGCCCGTGGGCAGGCTCGACAAGGAGCGGATCCGGCGCGAATACGACCGGGTGGGCGACGACGGAATCCTGCGGGGCGCCGTGTGGGGCGACCAAGCCGGCTGCTGGCAGCACGCCTGCACCATGAAGGACACCGCCGAGATGGTGCTCGAGTGCCTGGACAACCCGGACTGGGTGCACGAGCTGCTGCGCATCCTGCTGGAGAAGAAGCTGCGGTTCATCGAGGAGTCGCTTGCCGGCGCCAAGTACGACCTGATCGAGACGGGCGGCGGCGCCAGCAGCGACACCGTGATCGGGCCGGCGCTGCACAGAGAGTTCTGCCTTCCCTACGACCGGAAGATCCACGAGGCGCTGCGCGCCGTGGGGCACAAGTCCACCTACCACACGTGCGGCGGCATGATGAACATCCTCGACCAGATCCTGGAGAACGGGTGCGACGCAAGCGAGACGCTCTCGCCGCCGGGGGTGGGCGGCAACATCGAGGATCCGGCCGCCGTGCGCCGGGTCTTTGGCGGCAAGATCGCGATGATCGGCGGCATGGACCAGTACAACGTGCTGACGGCCGGCACTCCGGAGGAGGTCCGGCGCGAGGTGCACCGGCTGTTCGAGGGCTTCGGACAGGACGGGGGCTACATCTGCTGCGCGTCCGACCACTTCTTCGACGCGCCGGTGGAGAACCTGCGGGCGATGGCCGAGGCCGCCCGCGAATGCACCTACTGAGACCGCAGGGGCCGAGAAAGGGAGGGGCGCGCCTTGCGGCGCGCCCTCGTTCCATGCGACGGGGACCTTACTTGCCCCCGTCCTCGCCGCTACCCGGCAAGCCGTTGTTCGGATTGGCCCGGGCCCACTCCTCGATGGTCTTGGCGTTCTTGCCGGCCTCGAGGTCCGCGGGAGGCTGGGTCTGCTCGGCTTCCAGATTCCGTGGCGGCTGCCCGCACCCGGAGATCCAGAGCACCGCCGACAGGAGGACGATCACTCGGGCGACCACTGCGTGTTCCTGGTGTAGGGAATGTTGACGAAGTCGCGGCAGGCGATCATGCCGAGGCTGAAGCGGCTGCCGTCGAGCTGCTCGTCGGGGTTGGCGCAGTAGGCGAGGCGGTTCTTCTCGGCTGCAGGCACGTAGACGTAACCCACGCCTTCGGTGAGACCGCCCTTGTACTGCACGCTGCCCGCGTGGCCGTCGGCGTAAGCCATGTTGAAGCGGCCGCCCCAGCGGAACTGGCTCTGGCGGGTCGAGGCGGTCACCGGAAAGGTGTCCAGGATCCAAGCCTTGCCGCCGGCGCTGTTGGGGTACATGCCGATCGTGGGGCGCGGGGTGTCATACGTGTCGCCGAACACGAACAGGTTCGCCGGCTCCACGAACGAGGTCAGCGAGCGTCCGGCCTGCACGGTGCCCTGCGCCGGGTCGCCGTTGATGAACTGCACCGGGTCCAGCACGCCGCCGCCGGCGTAGATCTGCGGGCCCCAGTTGTAGCCGAAGCCGAGGCAACGGCCGGTCGGGTTCAGCTTGTAGATCGCGTAGCCCCAGGGCGTGTTGATGCGGTCGTTGGCGTTGTGATAGTAGCAGCCGGTCTCCGTTCGCTCGCTGCTGAACAGCAGGTCGACGGTCTTGTAGTACGGCAGCATGAAGACCCAGAAGTCGCTGCGGTTGATGGACTGCGGCCCGCCGGAGCTGACGTGCACCGCGCGGTCGTCCCAGTCGGCGGCGTACATCTGCCACGCGGTGCCGAGCTGCTTGACCTGGCTCAGCGCGTTGGACTTCTTGGCGGCCGCCTTGGCTTGCGCGAAGACCGGGAACAGGATGGCCGCGAGGATGGCGATGATGGCGATCACCACCAAGAGTTCGATCAGGGTGAATGCTCTTTTCATGGCTGAAGGAGTCCCTCCAGCCGTCAGTTTCCAGCGGCCGCTCGGACGCAGGGAGGTTGCCCAACAGACGCTTAACGTCCTCGAAACCTCCCCTTAACAAGAGGCCGCGGGGAGGCGGAGCGCCAGGTTCAGCGGGCCGTCAGCACGAAGACCACGGACCGGGACCCCAATGGGACCTCCAGCGTGCCGTCCTTGGCCACCGCCGCCGCCCGCCTAGCGTTCTGCTCCTCGGCGGTGTGCGCCTCGATGGCCACGCGCGCGCCGGCCGGCAGGCCCCTCAGCACGGCTTTGCCCGGTCCTCCCGGGTTCACCAGCATCGCGGCGAACCTTCCCGCGCCGGGGCCGACGGTTCCGATCGCCCTCAGCTCGTCGGAGGTCAGGTGCGGAAGGACCACCCTGGAGCCCTTGGCGAAGACCCTCTCCATGGAGCGCACCACGTGGAACACGGGATACGGCCTCGAGGTCTTGCCGTCCACCAGCGGGTAGTTGTCCTGATAGGTCCAGTAGTCCATCAGCTCGGCGCCGGTCAGTCGGATCGTCCGCTCGTAAGCCAGGGCGGTGCGCAGGGCGTTCTCCCACGTTCCCCATGGGTCGCGGGGCTGCCACAGCTGGGCGTCGTGGCCGGCCTCCAGGCACCAGACCGGCTTGCGGTATTGCCGACCGAGCTCGGCGATGCGGCTGTAGGACTCGTCCGTCGCGCCCAAGGCGTCCCAGCAGTGGAAAGTGATCGGCCCGAGGAACGGCGCGATGGACGGATCCTGCAACAAAGACCGGGCATAGTTGTACAGATTCGCCCCGTTCGCGGTGTCGGCCACCACGAAGCGCGTCTTGAGGCCGGCGGCGCGGAACTTCGGCCCGGCCATCCGGATGAAGTCGGCCATCTCCCGCGGGCTGAAGCGGAAGTTGACGCCGTAGTCCGGCTCGTTGAAGGAGAAGAACTCCGCCTCGGCGCCGTGCCTGCGCTTGGCCTCGGCGAGGAACCGGACGATCGCCTCGATGCAGGCGGCGTAGTTCTCCCGCGGCAGGACGCGGCCGCTCTCGCGCCGGCCGGGCAGCATCCATTGCGGGCCCTCCCACACCGACACGACCATCGGAATGCCCCTTCGGGACATCTCGCCCATGGCCGCCATCGCCGCGATCGCCGGCCCCTCGGTCGCGGAGCGGCCCTTCTCCGGCACCCAGTAGTCGAGCGGCAGGCCGATCCGGGCGTGGGCCACGTTCAGGTTCTGCAGGCAGTGCCTTCCCACCGCGTCCATCGGCTCAGACGAGCCGTAGCGCGGCTGGCAGAAGTTGCCGCCCAGTCCCAGCATCGTCTGCCGCGTGGAGCGCAGGTCGAACGAGACCTCGACGGTGCCCAGCGGCTGCGCCGCAACCGCATCGGCCATCAGCCGGTCGAGCCGCACGGCCTTGCCGTAGTTCGTCACGCCGAGGCCGCCGAGGAACACCGTCTGCGGGCCGAACGCGAGGCGCACCGAAGCCATCGCCTCCCCTGGGGCGTAGTCCTCAGCCGCCTCGAACGGGATGCGCCACAGGCGCCACTTCGCGGAGTCTGCCGACGCGGAGACGGGTTGGACCACCGACTTGGTCCAGGGGCTCTGGCTGCGCTCGAACAGGAACTCGGCCTTGGCCGGTCCACCGTCGCGGCGGGTCCCGCGGATCCAAAGCTCCGCCATCAGCACGTCGCCCCGTGCCACGGGCCTCTCGTTGGGGATCGTCAGCTGGGTGGCGTTGGTCTCGTCGGCCTCGGCGCCGACGGTGACTCGGAGGACCCTGGAGAACGGCTGGCCCGAGACAGGAACGACCGAGGCCTGCGACCGCGTGCGCTCCAGACCCCCGACGGGCGTGGTGAGGTGCGCCTCGGCGGGAAGCACGGGCTTGCCCTCGGGAAGGCCGGTCTGACCGGAGCCCACCGTCGCGAGAGTCGAGAGGATGATCGGCAGAATCATGGCGGCGTCGCCTCCGCCGGCGTTTTACCATCCCGGAGCGCGCGCTCGGCTGTCGCATAATGGAGTTCGTTGAATGGAGCGCATCCCGGTGCGGATCGTGGCGGAGAGCGGGGTCGGAATCCCGGCCTATGCGACCGAGGGCGCGGCCGGCGTGGATCTGAGGGCCGCCGAGGACGTGGTCCTGCGCCCGCTGGAGCGGAAGCTGGTTCGGACGGGGCTGCGCGTGGAGATTCCGCCCGGCTACGAGGGGCAGATCCGACCGAGGTCCGGCCTTGCTCTCCGGCTGGGCCTGGGCATGGTGAACTCGCCCGGGACGATCGACAGCGACTACCGCGGGGAGATCGGCGTGATTTTGGTGAACCTTGGGAGCGAGGAGATCCGTCTGAGCGCAGGCGAGCGCATCGCGCAGATGGTGTTCGCCCGCGTGGCCAGAGCGGAGTTCGTGCCCGTCGAGGCGCTGGAGCCCACGGCCCGCGGAGGAGGCGGTTTTGGCAGCACAGGAACCTGACAAGCCCAGATACTGCGAGAAGTGCTTCTCCATCGTCCCCCGCGGCAAGGAGTACTGCCCGGAGTGCGGGGCCCCGATGCCCACGGGGGGCTACACCGAGGGCAGCGACGCCGAGATCTACCCGGAGCTCGCCCGGGCCAACCTCCTTCGCATGAGAGGCCAGTACGACCAAGCGCGCGACGTGTGCCTGGCGCTGCTGCGCCGCTTCCCCAACAACGCGACGGCCAACGCGCTGCTGGGCGACATCTCCGCCGAAATGGGCGAGGAGGAGCAAGCCATCCAGTGGTACGAGCTGGCTCTGGACATCTCGCCGGACGCCCAGCCCGTGCGGCAGAAGCTGGAGGCGATCCGCCAGAGGATCGCGGACCGGGAGGCCGCCGCCAGCGCCCAGCTGCTCGGGGTCGGGCGCAAGGGGAGCATGACCCTGTACGGCCTGGGTCTGCTGGCCCTGGTGGTCGTGGTGGGCGTCGTCAGCTTCCTCCTTGGTTCCAGACGGACGCTGCAGGGTCCGGCGACGGGGATCATCGAGAAGCCGATCGTGATCGACAACCCGGAGAACGGCTCGCTGCCGCCCGCGCCCGAGCCGAGCGCCCAGCCCGCGACGCCCGCGCCCCGCCCTCCTTTGGCCGAAGACCAGCAGGCCATGGATCGGTTGGCGAAGTCCCCCGAGCTGGCCAAGCGGCTGGCCGGGGTTGCGGTCGATCCGCGCAGCGGGCACGTGCTGCTCACGCTGGAGGCCGCGCCGGGGGAGGACGCCCGCACCGTGGCGGCGCAGGCGGCGGTCGAGGCGGTGACGCTGCTAGACCCCGGGGCGCCCCTCACGGTTCGCGTGCGCCAAGGCGACGGTTTGGCGCTGGTGGCGGACGTGGACAGAGCCGTGGCCGAGCGCTTCCACGACGTCGGCGAGCTTCCGCACGGCTGGCCCGAGCAGGTCCTCACCAACATCTGGCCCGCCGGCCAGGCGCCCGCTCCGCCCTCCGGCGAGCAGCAACCTGCGCCGGTCGGCGACGGGGCATAATGCGGGCATGGAAATCGCCCTCCAGCTCTACACCGTCCGCGACCCCATGGAGAAGGACCCTTGGGGGACGCTCGAGAAGGTCCGCGACATCGGCATCCGCAACGTGGAGATCGCCGGCCTCTATGGCCGCTCTGCCGACGACTGGCGCAAGAAGCTCGACGAGCTCGGCCTGAAGGCCATCGGAGCGCACATCGGCCTCGGCCAGCTGCGCGACGACTTCGAGGGGGTGATCCGCGACCAGCAGACGATCGGCTTCCCCTACGTCATCCTGCCGTGGGTCGGCAAGGAGTCGTACGAGCAGGGCTGGGACCACTTCGCCAAAGAGCTGGAGCCGATCGCGAAGGCCCTGAAGGAGCGCAGCGTCCGCTTCGCCTACCACAACCACAACTTCGAGTTCGAGCTGCAGAACGGCAAGCCCGGCCTCGAGGTGTTCTACGAGGCCGCGGATCCGGCGCTGGTTCTCGCGCAGATCGACGTGTACTGGGTGGCCTACGCGGGACACGACCCGGCCGACCTCATCCGCCGGCTGAAGGGGCGCGTGCCGCTGGTCCACCTGAAGGACGGTCGCCTGGGGACCGGCAAGCCGGAGTTCCTGGAGGCCGGCAAGGGCGACGTGAACCTGCCCGCGGTGCTGCAGGCCTGCGCGGAGGTCGGCGCCGAGTACGGCACGATCGAGCTGGACGTCTGCCCGCAGGACCCGATCGAGTCCGTCCGCGAGAGCTTCCAGAACCTCAAGCGGATGGGTCTCTGAGGCTGGCACTCGGGGGCGGCGTCAGAGCCGCAGGATGCCGCCCTCGACCGACACCGCCTGGCTGCCCTTGGGAGCCGTCTTCGGATCTCCGTGCGCGTTCCATGCGGTGTCTCGGCTCTCGAAGGTGAGCGGGGTCTGCGCCGGATTCGGGATGTCGTCCTTGTACTTCGCGCCGGCCGCGTCGTTCATGGCGTACCCGTAGGCGTCGGGGGCGTTGGCGAGGTCGGGCCGCTTCAGCTTCTTCAGCGACTGCTCCTTGTCCATGTCCGCCGTCCGGAGGTAGTTCGAGATGGCGTCCATCCAGCCGGATGCCTCAGGGAACTGGCCTTCGGATTCGTGGTACAGCATCATCGCCGTGTGCTGCGCCTTCAGGTTCGCCATGCTGTCGCCGGAATAGGCCCTCTTCTTCTGCGGGAAGAGGTAGGTCTGCAGGATGCCCCGATCCCAGAAGTCCTTGACGACGGGCCCGTAGAACGCCGCGACGGCCAAGACCGCCAGCAGGACGAGGAGCAAACACCCCCGGCAGCCCTTGCGCTTTGGACGGTCGATCATGGCCGGATTATGGACCGAGAGCCATCCAGTACACTCCGTCCATGCCGATTCCGGAGCCCGTCCCGCTCGTCTGCCGGCCGACGCCGCTGCACCCCCTGCCGCGCCTGTCGCGGATGCTGGGCCTGGACCTGTGGATCAAGCGCGACGACCTGACCGGGTTCGCCTTCGGAGGCAACAAGGGGCGCAAGCTCGAGTATCTGATCGCGGAGGCCCTGGCGCAAGGCGCCGACACGGTGGTGAGCTGCGGGGCCGCGCAGTCGAACTTCCTGCGCCAGCTCGGCGCGGCCTGCGCGATGCACGGCCTTCGGTGCGTGGCCGTCGCGATGCACCTGCCGTACGAGCCGGGCTTCGGCCAGCCCCAGCGCGGTCGCCTGCTCGAATCCAGCGGCAACATCCTCCTCGATCGGCTGCTGGGGGTGGAGCTTAGGATTCTGCCCGACGGCTCGTGGGAGGAGCTGTTCTCGGCCGCCGAACGGGTCGCCGACGAGCTCGAGGAACAGGGTCGGCGCGTGTACCGGATTCCCGTCGGCGGGTCGAGCCCCCTGGGAGCGCTGGCGTTCCGAGAGGCGGGCCTCGAGGCTCGCCGCCAGGACGACGGCTTTCAGGCGGTGGTGTTCGCCAGCAGCAGCGGCAGCACGCACGCCGGGCTCGCGCACGCCTACGCCGGGAGCCGCACCCGCGTGATCGGAATCTCCTGCGACCCCGAACCCGACCTCTACGACACCCTGGAGGAGCTGTGCGCGGGCCAGGACCGGCTGCTCGGAACCTCGGTCGGCCTGCGCCGGACCGACTTCGAGCTCCGCTTCGAGGCCGTCGGCTCGGGCTACGGGGTCGCCGAGCGCCCGGCTTTGGAGGCCATCCTGCTGATGGCGCGCCACGAGGGGATCTTCCTCGACCCCGTGTACAGCGGCAAGGCGTTCGCCGGGCTGCTGGCCTTGGCCGAGGCCCGCGACCTGCCGCAGCGCGTGCTCTTCTGGCACACCGGCGGCACACCCACGCTGATGGCGGTTCCGGACGAGTGCTGGGAGGACGCCGGCGCCTGAGCGCCGCCCCGCACCCTCTTGCCGCACTGACGGGCGGCGAGGTGATTCAACGATGTATCCTTCCGCTCGGCGGCCCTCCGCGGACCGTCGGCACAGAGCCATGAACCTGATCGCCGCCCCACCGGACGAACCGTTCCGCAACCCCGAGCAGCCGATCGAGCGCAGACTGGACGACCTCCTCGGTCGGCTCACGCTCGACGAGAAGATCCGCCTGTTCGGCCGGCAGCCCGATCTCTCCCGGCTCGGCCTGCGCCTCACGGGCCACTGCGAGGGGATCCACGGACTGAGCCAGGGCGGATTGGCGAACTGGGTGCCGAAGAGACAGGTGCCGACGACGATCTTCCCCCAAGGCTACGGCTTGGGCGAAACGTGGGACGAGGACCTCCTGCGACGAATCGGAAGGGCCGAGGGCACCGAGGCGAGATACATCTACCAAAGTCCGGAGTACCGCCAGGGCGCGCTCATCCTGCTGACGCCGAACGCCGACCTGGGGCGGGATCCCCGATGGGGACGCACGGAGGAGTGCTACGGAGAGGACCCCTTCCTGGCCGCGCGGCTCACGGTCGCCATGGTGCGCGGCCTCCAGGGCGACGACCCGAGGAGGCTGCTGACGGCCTCGCTGATGAAGCACTTCCTGGCGAACAGCAACGAGGACGACCGCGAGCGGTCCTCGTCGAACTTCGACGAACGGCTCTGGCGCGAGTACTACGCGTACGCCTTCTGGAAGGGGGCCACCGAGGGTGGGGCGCAGGCCTACATGGCCGCGTACAACGCTTGGGACGGCGTTCCCTGCCACGTCCACCCGATGCACCGGGAGATGGTGCGCAAGGACTGGAAGTTCGACGGCTTCGTGTGCACCGACGGCGGCGGAATGAGGCTGCTGGTCGAGGCCCACAAGGCGGCCGCCACGCTGGAGGAGGCCGCTGCGGCCGTGGTGCGGGCGGGCATCAGCCGCTTCCTGGACAACTTCGAGCCGGCTCTTCGGGGCGCCTTGGCCCGCGGGCTGCTCTCGGAGAGCGATTTGGACGAGGGCCTCCGGCCCTTCCTGAGGGTCCAATGCCGCCTCGGGCTGCTCGATCCGCCCGGCAGCGGGCCCTACGAGTCGATCGGCCAGGGACCGGAGCCTTGGACCACCCAGGAGCACCGAGCCCTGGCCCTCGAGGCGAGCCGCAAGTCGATCGTGCTCCTGAAGGACGACGGGCTCCTTCCACTGGACCCGAAGGGCATCCGCACGCTGGCGGTGGTCGGCCGCCACTCGGACGAGGTTCTGCTGGACTGGTACAGCGGCCTGCCGCCGTACAGGGTTTCCCCCCTGCGGGGCATCCGCGAGCGGATCGGAGGGGGCTCCCGCGTGCTGCATGCCGAGGGAGGCGAGGAGGCTCTGAAGGCCGCCCGCGAGGCCGACGTCGTCGTCGCGATCGTCGGGAACGAGCCCGTGGGCACCGCCGGCTGGGCCAAGGTGGAGCGGCCGAGCGAGGGCAAGGAGGGGATCGACCGGCGCACTCTGGCGTTGGAGGACGAAGCCTTTCTGCGGAGGCTTCTGGAGGCCAACCCCCGCACGGTCGTCGTGCTGCGCAGCAGCTTCCCCTACGCGATCGTCTGGACGCAGGAGAACGCGCCGGCGATCCTGCATCTGGCGCACAACGGCCAAGAGGAAGGCACCGCTCTGGCGCGCGCTCTCTTCGGCGACGACAACCCCGCAGGCCGGCTGACGCAGACTTGGGTGCGCTCGGACGCCGACCTGCCGCCGCTGATGGACTACGACATCCGCCACGGCCGCACCTATCGGTACTTCCGAGGCAGGCCGCTCTATCCGTTCGGCTTCGGACTGAGCTACACGCGGTTCGACTACGGCCAGCTGCGGGCGCAGGTCCGGGGAGGTGCGATCGAGGCCGAGGTGACGGTCCGCAACGTGGGCGGGAGAGACGGCGAGGAGGTGGCGCAGCTGTACGCCTCGTTCCCATCCAGCCGCGTGGACCGGCCGCATCGCCAGCTCGTGGGGTTCCGCAGGCTGCCGATCCGCGCCGGCGAGGCAGAAACGGTGCGCCTGACCGTACCGCTCGCGGACCTGGCGTATTGGAGCGAGACCGAGCGAAAGTGGGTCGTGGAAGGAGGCGCGGTGCGGCTGTTCGCCGGGCCGGACTCCGCGACGGAAGCGACGGTCGCGGAGGTGCGGGTCCCCGGCGAGTGACCGACGGAGACCCCGCTCCCGCTACTTCGGCACGACCGCCGAGACGAGCTCGCTCTCGCGGCCGTTGAAGCCGATCGCCGCGACCGCCACCCGCAGCGTGTCGCTGTTCCACCAGTTGTCCGCGGGGATGGAGGCCGGGTCGACCAGCGCGCTGCGAGCCTCCGGCCCCAGCGTCGCCACGGGCATCCAGGGCCGGTTGTCCAGCCCGTCGCTCGTGCGGCGCAGGTACACACGGTAGCCAACCACCCAGTCGAGCGGGTTCTGCTCTCGGACCGTCTGGGCCGGTTGCCAGCGCACCTCGATCCGGCCCGATGCGGCTCGGGTGGCAGCCACGGACGCCGGCTTCAGCGGCGAATCGGGCGAGCCGAAGGGCGTGCGGTAGACCAGCTCGCCGCGCTCCTTCTGCCCGCGGTACCACAGCACGTTGAACTGGTAGGCCTCGACGTAGAACCACTCCGTGCGGCCGTCCTTGGTCACCTTCATCAGCATCAGCTGGCGAGGGCCGACCACGTCCATGTTGCCGAACGGGTTGTCCTTGCGCTCGTAGCCCGCGAGGCTCTTGACGTACTTGGTCGGCCGGTTGGCCAACCGGAAGCGACCGTCGGCGTCGGTGCGGCCCGCCATCACCGGCCGCTCCGAGAGCTTCCCGGTGAAGAAGTCGCCGTCCTCGATCACCGGCCACCAGCGCGTGCCGCGGTCCTCGCCGGGCTGGCCTTTGGGGTCGACCTGCGCGCCGCGCTGGAACACCTCGACCTCGGCGCCGACGAGTGGCAGACCGTTGACGTCCGTGAAGCGCACGAAACACTCGGCGGGCATGGGAAACACGTAGTCGCCGAAGAAGCCGCGCGGCGACCGGTAGGCTCGGTCCAGGTTGGCGGCGTCCACCTCGCCCCAGACGTGCGGGCCGTGCCAATGCATCATCTGGTTCGGGAACGACATGAAGTGGCCGACCTTCTCGCCCGTGTCGGCCCATACGAACCTTTCGTCGCCGGGGTAGTCGGTGTTGTACCAATCGATCAGGCCGAGCTGATGGCCCAGCTCGTGCGGCAGGGACCACTCGGTCTGGTTGCGCCACTCGCGGCTGGCCGGCTCCCATGCCTTCTTCTTGTCCTGGTCGTCCTGCCAGATCCACATCCCTTGGTTGTAGCGGATGCCGTCTTCGCGGAAGAGCTTCTCAGCCTCCTTCTGGGGCTCGTCGACGTCGGGCGTGACGAGGATGCGGTCCAGGCGCACGCGCGCTCGGCAGCCGTTGGGCACCGACGGATACTTGGCCGCCTCGAACAGCAGGTTCATGATGTCCACGTGCCAGCGGTAGAAGTCCTCGAACGAGAAGGTGCCGTAGGCGGTGCGGGCCTGGCGCCAGGCCTCGACCCTTCCGCGGTTGACGACGAACTGCAGGCTCCATCCCCACAGCGGGTCGTCGATCCGGTCGTTGATCGTGGCGATCTGCGGCTGGTCGGTCACGATCTCGAAGGAGGCGGTGTGCATCCCCTCCTGCCAGTTCCAGCGGTGCGTGAAGCGGGCGTACTCGCCCTCCTTGAGGATTCCGGCGTGCCTTCCCCGCGCCACCTCCTTCCCGTCGATGCGCCACACGTATTCGAACGGCTTGGCGTCGGCGAAGCCGAGGTTGCGGACGTTCGCCGTGAGCGTGATCGGCTCTCCCGGCGCGTAGTCCAGCTTCAGGTTGCGCACCGCCTCCTCGGGGTGCATGTACTTGCGTTCGCCCTCGGGGGTGGTCAGCGCCTTGGCGCCCTCAATCGACGGCCGCCCGAAGACGTCGTACTGGACGCGGCCGTGGAGGCCCGCCAGCTTCGGGTTCATCTCGATGAACAGCACGCTGAGGTCGGGCAGCTTCGGCTTGGCGTCCCACTCCGGACCGCGCTCGATCTGGTAGCCCCGGATGGCGCTGCGCGGAAGCGTCTCGGGCGTCTTCCCGACGTCCTGGAGCCGCCGCCAGACCTGGACGCGGACGCCCTCGTCCCGGACGAAGCAGTTGTACACCTTGGTTCCGTCCGTCAGCTCCAGCGTGTCGGCCGCGGCGAGCGAGGCGAGGGCCAGCAGCAGGCAGGACGTCCCAACCGAGCGGATGCGTTCCATACCCGCCAATCTAGCGCTTCGGCTCGGTCTCCGCAAGCCGTCTGGCAACCAGCACCCTCGGCAGGCCGGCGAGGTCGGGCCGAACCTCGGCGCTCCAGCCTCGGCCCTCGAAGGCTCGCCGCGCGCCCTCGGCGTCTCCCAGCTCCGCCACCAGCCAGCCTGCGGGCTGCAACACGTCGGGCGCCTCCTGCGCGAGACGCTCGTAGAACTCCAGCCCCGTCGGACCCGCGAAGAGGGCCTCGGCCGGCTCGAACCGACCCACCTCGTCCTGCAGGGACTCCCCTCGTCGGACGTAGGGCGGGTTGCTCACGATCAGGTCGCACCTCATGCCGCGCAGGGGCTCCACCAGGTCGCCGACCCGGAAGGACACGCGGGCGCCGAGCCTCGCGGCGTTTGCGCTGGCCACCCCGAGCGCGCGCATCGAGCAGTCCGTGGCGAGCACCCTCCACAGGGGTCGCTCCAAGGCCAGCGTCACCGCGATGCACCCCGAGCCGGTGCCCACGTCCGCAACCACGGCGTCGGCCGGCAGAGGAAGCTGGAGGCAGGCCTCCACCACGCACTCGGTCTCTTGCCGGGGGATCAGAACCGCCGGGCTCACTTGGAACCGCCGACCGAAGAACTCCCTCCACCCGAGGATGTAAGCCAGGGGCTCCCTCGTCTCCCGCCGGCGCAGCATCTCCTCCGACTCGGGGGGCACCTCCAGCTCCGGGTGGGCGAGCACGTAGGCCCGGTCCCTACCCAAGAAACCGGAGGCGAGCAGCTGCGCGTCCAGCGCGGGTTCCGGCACCCCCGCGGCGCCCAGCCGCCTCGCGGCCTCCCTGAGCCAAGCGTCGAGACGCATCCCAGCTTCAGGATAGTCCATTCCAAGGCGAAAAAAGGACCCCGCCCGAAGGCGGGGCCAAGTGTTTGGACCAGAGTGTTCCGAATCGCGGAAGGCAAATCCGAGCCTTCAGTCCCTCGCCCTCTGGCGGAGGAACGCCGGGATGTCCAAGTCGATCTCCCCGATGACCTTTTCCGGCTCTTGCCGGCGGGTGTCCGTTCGCGAGGCCCGCTCGGCCGCGACGGGCTGCGCCACCGCCGCCGGCTTGGGAGCGTCCGTCTCCGGGCGGGGGGTCATGCCCGCGGCCAGCAGCGTGATGAACACCTCTCCGTCCGGGGTGTCCTTCATCACGTGGCCCATGATGATGTCGGCGTCGTCGGGGTCGCAGAACTGCAGCACGTACTCCATGGCCTCGTGGGCCTCGCCGATGCTGAAGTCCGGCCCGGCGGTGATGTTGATCAGCACGCGCTTGGCTCCCTCGATGTTCGTCTCGAGCAGCGGGCTGGTCGCGGCGGCCTGCGCGGCCATGCGTGCCCTTCCGTCGCCGACGCCCCTCCCCAGGCCCATCAGCGCCACGCCCGCGTCGGTCATCACGCTGCGCACGTCCGCGAAGTCCACGTTGATCACGCCCGGCAGCAGGATGATGTCGCTGATCCCCTGCACTCCCTGGCGGAGCACGTCGTCAGCCGCGGCGAACGCCTCCTGCATCGTCGTGCGCTTCTCCACGAAGCCCAAGAGGCGGTCGTTCGGCACGGTGATCAGCGTGTCCACGTGCTTCTTGAGCCGCTCGGCGCCCTCCTTGGCCAGGCGGCATCGGCGCGGGCCCTCCCACAGGAACGGCTTGGTGACCACGCCCACGGTGAGGATGCCCATGCGCCGGGCCATCTCGGCGACGATGGGTGCGGCGCCGGTCCCGGTTCCGCCACCCATGCCGGCGGTGATGAACACCATGTCCGCGCCGTCCAGCACCTCCTGGATCGCCTTCTCGCTCTCGCGGGCGGCGTTCTCGCCGATCTCCGGGTTGCCCCCGGCCCCGAGGCCGCGGGTGAGCGACTCGCCCAGCTGGATCCGCGTCTCGGCCTTCGAGATGCCGAGCGCCTGGGCGTCCGTGTTCATCGCGATGAACTCCACCCCGGTCAGGCCCTCGTCGATCATGCGGTTCACCGCGTTGGTGCCCGCTCCGCCGATGCCGATCACCTTGAGAATCGCCTGGTTTTCGAAGAGATTGGGCTTCATTCGGTCCACTCCGTCCGTGCGGCCCCAACGGACCGCTCATCGTTCCAGACGGATGGCGAGCCCGGAACGCACCGCGCCCGTCGGGGGTCCCAAGGTAAAACCTCCCCATGCTCGACCGCCAGCTGTTCCGCACGAACCCCGACCTGGTCCGTCGCGGGTGCGCCCGCAAGGGGATCGACGCTCCGATCGACGTGGTCATCCGCTTGGACGCGGAGCGGCGGGAGACGCTCGCCACGCTCGAGCGACAGCAGGCCGAGATGAACCGCATCAGCAAGAGCATCGGCCAGCTGATGGCCCAGGGCAAGCGCGAGGAGGCCGAAGCGGCCAAGGCGCAGACCAAGGACCTGAAGGAGGCTATCGCCGCCGGCGAGCAGCGGCTGCGCGAGATCGAGCAGGCCCTGCGGGAGGCGGAGCTGCTGATCCCCAACCTCCCGCACGAGTCCGTTCCGGACGGGCTGGACGAGACCGCCAACGTCGCGATCCGGGAGTGGGGCGAGAAGCCGTCCTTCGACTTCGAGCCGAAGGCGCACTGGGACCTGGCCGCCGAGCTGAGTCTGCTGGACCTTCCCCGCGGGTCGAAGGTGGCCGGCAGCGGCTTCCCGTGCTACGTGGGCATGGGCGCGAGGCTCCAGCGGGCGCTCTTCCAATCCATGATCGAGTTCCAGACCCGGGAGCGGGGCTACACCGAGGTCTATCCGCCCTACCTCGTGAACCGCGCGAGCATGATCGGCACGGGCAACTTCCCCAAGTTCGAGGAGGACGTGTACCGCGCCGACGAGGACCTGTGGCTGATCCCCACCGCCGAGGTGCCGGTGACCAACCTGTACCGCGACGAGATTCTGGACGGCGACCAGCTCACCCTGAACCTGGCCGCGTTCTCCGGATGCTTCCGGCGCGAGGCGGGCGCGGCGGGCAAGGACACCCGCGGCCTCCTGCGCGTGCACCAGTTCGACAAGGTGGAGCTCGTCAAGTTCTGCAAGCCGGAGGACAGCTACGACGAGCTCGAGAGGCTGACCGCGGACGCCGAGGCGGTTCTGCAGGCGCTCGGCCTGCACTACCGTGTGGTGGCGGTGTGCGCCGGAGACATGGGCTTCAAGGGCGCCAAGCAGTACGACCTCGAGGTTTGGGCACCCGGAGTGGGCAGGTACCTCGAGATCTCCAGCTGCAGCAACTTCGAGGCGTTCCAGGCGCGGCGCGCGAACATCCGCTTCCGGCGCGAGCAGGGGGCCAAGCCGGAGTTCGTGCACATCCTGAACGGCAGCGGAGTCGCCTGCCCCCGGCTGTTCGCCGCGGTGCTGGAGACCTTCCAGCAGGCCGACGGGTCCGTGGTTCTGCCGGAGTTCCTGCGGCCTTGGATGGGCACCGACCGCCTCAGCCGCTAGCCTCGGGCAGCCGCCTTGGCCGAGGGTCGATCGGCCCCCCGCAGGCCGCGTGCCGATAGCGCCGGCCCTTGGGGAGGCGCCTCGCCCGCAGAATCTGCGCGCCGCAACCGAGGCAGCGATAGGCCCACTTCCGGGCGACGACGCGCTCCGGGGCGTAGTCGTGCGTCCGCCGAGCCGGGTAGCCCAAGGCGGCCATCGCGGCCTTCCACTCCCGCCCGTGGGGCCTGCAGCGACCGCCGGACGCCTCGTAGGCCATCAGGTGGGCATACTCGTGGGCCAAGGTCTGCTCCACCCGGTCCGGCGCGTCGAGGAGCCGGACGCTGAGCACGATGCGAGCCTGCGCGGGATACGCCCGGCCCGCGGCGGCCCTGAGGCGCCGGCTCCACTCCACTGTCGGTGGGTGACGGAGCGGATGGCTGGCGCTCCAGCGAGCCAGCAGCTCCCGCACCAGCCGATCGCGCTCCCTGGCCTCCATAAGGTTCCTCAGTCCGAACCTCGCCGCAGGGAGACGCCGGGACCGGGCTCCACCACCACACCCTCGGGGCACGAGACGCGGGCCTCGATCCCTGCCGGTGTGCGTCGCCAAGAGGCCTCGATCGGCCCGAGGCGGTGCGGCACAGCGCCCTCCGCGCGGTCGACGCCGTGCACGACCGGGTGCAGCACCCAGCGGTTGGGCTCAAACGGATTGGGGCGGCGCAAGCCGAGGACATACGCGGTCAGGTAGATCGCCGCCGCCCCGCTCCACGCGTGGCAGCAGGATCCGCCTCCCCGGTCGGCGCGGTGGAAGCACTCCGGCAGGGTGGGAAGCCCCAGCGAACGGACGTAGCCGTAGTGCCGGGCCAACACCCTCTCGGCGAGATCCGGCCGGCCGGCCTCGGCCAGCGCGGGCAGCAGATAGGAGAGGAAGTACAGCTCGGCGTGGCCCGAGCCGCCGCCCCCAGCGAGGCCGCGCTCGAGGTTCGTCTCCAAGAGAGGCTCCAGATAGCCCAGCAGGCGCTCCGACGGGCCGATCCCGAACGCCAGGGCCAGGATGTTCGCGTGCAGGGCGGGGGTGTCCGCTCCCAGGCTCGGCGCGAAGCGCCCCTCCCGCTCCAGCCACAGGTGTCGGAGCATGGCCTCGGCGACGCGCTCCGCCTGGTCTCTGTGCCGGCGGGCGGCCTCCGGCATCCCCAAGGCCTCGGCGATGTCGGCCGTGGCCCGGTGCGCCTCGACGCGGAAGGCGTTGAGGGCCGCGTTGGCCCGTCCGGACCGCTCCTCCCGAATCACGCCCCAGTCGATGAACATCCGCAGCCCGTCGGCGTCCCACAGGCCGGTCTCGTCGTCGGCTCGCCACCGGCTGCTCGCCCACAGCCGCTCGACAACGGGCCACTCACCGCGCAGGAAATCCAACCCCTGCTCCGAGTCCGCCAGGTCGCGGACGGCGAGCAGCCAGATCAGGCTGAAGTCCTCGTGGGGCTTGCGGAGCCAGGCGGGCGCGCAGCACGGGAGCTGGCCGTCTTCCTTCTGCGCCCGGCCGAACAGGTCGAACGTGCGCAGGGCAACCCGCAGGTCCGGCGTGCACAACCGATGCAGGCGCAAGCTCACCCAAGCGTCCCCGATGTAGCTTCCCCGCTCCCGCCAGGGGCAGTCCGAGTACGACTCGTCGGTGGACGCCCTCAGGGTGTGGAGCGACGCGTTCCAAGCCCATTCGAGCAACCCGTCGCCGCATCGGAACCGGCCCTGAGGCTCGGGCAGCACCGTCCGGCGGAGAACCGCCACATCGTGCACGGCGAACTCCGCGGTCCCCCGGCCAGGAGGCGCGTGGAACGTGAGCTGCAGGAAGACCCCGCCCCGCGGGTTCGCCGCGTGCACCTTCGTCCTTCCGCCGGGCAGCACGAACCGATCGGTGGCGTCCACGAACGGGTTGGAGCCGTAGAGGCGCACGCACCCGTCCTCGCGCCGCCAATCGTCGTAGGAGACGTCCAAGATCGTCCCTTCCGGCGCCTCGACCTCCAGCATGGGGTGACCGTAGAACTCGTCGCCGAAGTCGAAGCACCAGACGGCGCCGGATTCCGACCGGATGCTGCGCGGAGCCCCCTCGGCGGGCACGTCGGCCACCGAGGCCGCGGGCAGCGGGCTCTCCCAGGCGGCCCATCGGCCCGGCGCCGCCTCCGAGGCCGCTCCGCCCACGACCCGCCAGCCTGACGCGTCCTCCGCCAGCGGGTCGGGCAGGGACTCGGGCGGCTGTGGGCCGAGCACGAGAAACGCCTGCTCCGCCGATGGATCCGGGCGGGCGTGCAGGCTCACCCCGGTCTCCGGCGCGAATCCGATCATATAGGACCAGTGCTCGGTGAGGACCTCGAAGCGTCCGACCAGCCGGTTCCAGCCTTGCTCCAGGCGGCCCCCCGCGCGGCCGTGGTTGCCGAGCGGGCCGCAGTACTCGGGCCGCAGAGGCTCGCCGTTCAGCCACAGATCGCTCCAAAAGCACTCCATCTCGGCGCTTTGAGCCTCGGGAGACCAGATCCACGTGGAGAACAGGCAGGCGTGGCGAGGCGAGGGAGAGTCGCCGTGGAGAAAGCTCGGATGCCTCGCGGTGAACCCCCACCGCAGGGCTGGCCGCAACGGACCGGCGACGGAAACGCGCTGCGGCCGCAAGGGCAGGTAGTCCGGGTAGGGCGCGCTGCGCCGACGCAGCTCCCGCCAAGGGATTCGCTCCTGCGGAAGAGGCGCAACGGGACCGTCCGCGGGAACGGCCAGCTCGGCGGCCAGCGCCCGCAGGTCGCAAATCTCCACCGGGTTCTGGGCGAAGCTGAAGAGCGGCGCCTGCGCATCCCAGCAGCGGTGGACCCGCGAGCGCCACTCGCCCGGCGTGTCGAACCGGACGGTCCCGTCCTCCGTTCCGCCCGCCGCGACGAGGCCGGGGAGGCCGTCTGGCATCGTCTGGTACGAGGAGGCGCCGTAGTAGTTCACCTCCACGCGCAGAACGTGGTCGCCGGCGGCGAGCGTCAGACGGTTGGTGTCGTACTCCGGCGACTGCGTGACGAACTTGCCCGGCCCGTAGGCCACGAACGCGCCGTCGACCCAGAGCCGGTAGCGCGTGTCGGCGAACAGGTGCAGAACGGCCTCTTGGGCGCGCTGCAGGCGGAACCTGCGCTCAAACGAAACGAACTGGTTGCGCCCCGGATCCTGTCCGGGAACCCAGCAGAAGCGGCTGCCCTCGAACGGCTGGGGCAGGCTGGGCATCTCAGCGAGCATCCGCAAGGGCCGAACGCCGAGCCTGGGCCGTCAGGCGATTGCCCGCCCGCAGCGCCCTGGCCAAGGGGTCCGGAGCCTTCGGCGCCAGGAACGCCCGCGCGAAGAACTCGGCCGTTCTGCGGAAGTCCAGCGCGGCGTGCCCCACGTCCGGGCCGACCAGCACCTCGTACGTCTTGCCCGCCTTGTCCAGGGCCGCGATCAGCTGGTGCGTGTTGGTGGGGTGCACGTTGTTGTCGGCGGCGCCGTAGTAAAGCAGCAGCCTGCCGCGAAGGTTGCCGACGTGCTCCATGGCCGAGCCGAGCCGATAGCCCTCGGGGTTGGTTTCGGGCGTGCCCATGTACCGCTCGGTGTACACGGTGTCGTAGTTGCGCCAGTCGGTCACGCTGGAACAAGCCACCGCCGCCTGGAACACGTCCGGGTGGCGCAGGATGGCCATGATCGAGGCGTATCCGCCGTAGGAGGTGCCGGTGATCCCCACCCGCTGCGGATCCAGCCACGGAAACGCCCTCAGGGCCGCCTTCACCCCCTCCGCCTGGTCGTCGATCTCGGCGACGCCGAGCTTGCCGTACACGGCCGTGCGGAACTCGCGACCTCTGCCCACCGTGCCACGGCCCTCGAACCAAGCCACGGCGAAGCCGTAGTGGTTGAGCGGGTGGGGCGCGGCGAACCGCTCGGCTCCGGCGCCCGACTCCGGTCCGGCGTACACCATCACGACCAGCGGATACCGCTTCGATGGGTCGAAGCCCACCGGCTTACTCACGTAGCCGTACAGCTCGAACCGCCCGTCGGCCGACCGGAACTGCAGCCGTTCGGCGGGCCGCAGTCGGGCGGCCTCCATGCGCGAGGCGTCGGCCTCGGAAACCACGCGCACCAGCCGGCCGTCCTGGTCCAGCTCGACGGTCTTGGGCGGCGTCGCAAGGTTCTCGAGCGTGTCCAGAATCCGGGCGCCATCGTCGGGCATGGTCACCGTGTGGTGGAACTCGGGGTCGGTCAGGCGCTCGTCCCCCGATCCATCCAGGCGCACGCGGTGGAGCTGCAGCCGATAGGGGTTGGGCGCGCTGCGGCAGGTGTAGTAGACCCAGCCGCTCTTCGGGTCGGCGTGCACCACCCGATCCACGTCGAACGCGTGGTTCGTCAGGGGCCGCAGGTCGCCCCCGTCCAGAGAGCCGACCGCGAGGTTTCGGAAGCCGTTGCGCTCGTGGATCCACAGGAACCGTCTGGGAGCCGGCTCCTCCTTGAGCCACGTCAGCGGCGGGGCGTTGTCGGTCCATGCGTCGAGCACAGCCTCGCGGACCACCACGCGCACCTTGCCGGTCTCGGGGTCCGCGGCGCAGAACTCCATCGTGCGTTGGAGCCGGTCGGTGCGGTGGAAGAGGAGCTCGCGGCCGTCGGGTGACCAGCGGACGGCGTACACGTAGTGCCCCAGGTCCTTCATCGGATCAGCATCCGTGGAGGTTTGGATGCGCACGGTCCGCTTCGTGCCGAGGTCGTACACGTGCAGCGAGACCTTGGGATTGGGCGCGCCGGCCTTGGGGTAGGGCCCGACGTCGAGCCTGTTCTGGACCTTGGTCTCGTCCAAGGTCAGGTAGAAGTCCAGCACGTCGCGCTCGTCGAAGCCGTAGAACCAAAGCTTCTTGGAGTCCGGCGAGAAGCCCATCGCGTCGCGGACGCCCAGCTCCTCTCCGTACACCCAGCATGCGGTGCCGAACTTGATCCGCTTGGCGGGATCGCCCTCCTTCGTGACGGCCGTTTCGCGCTTGGACTTGGCGTTGACGAGCCACACGTTGCCGTCGCGGTACACGGCCTGCCAGCGGCCGTCGGGGCTGTCGGCGCGCGCGTACTGCCGGCCGCGCTCCGGGCGGGGTCTGGCGTCGCGGGGCCTCTCCGACGGGCGGGCAGGCCGCACCTGCGGCTCACCCTCCGCCGAGAGGTCGAGCGTCAGCCAGCGATTGTCGCGCCGGAACCGCAGCCGTCCGCCGTCCAGCCACTCCGATTGCGGGAAGTCGTTGCGCGCCACGAGGTCGCGGTAGGTTCGGCGCACCCGCTCGTGAGGATCCCTTCTGGCCATGGCATCCAGTATGGACCCTAGCGGCGGCTGCTGGCAAACGGTCAGGAGAGCGAGCGCGGGGAGCATCGGAGTCGATTCTGTGCGCAGAGCTTCAGGCTGGCGGCGGGCCCCAGCGCGGGACGCCCTGCAGCACCACGCCGTTTTCGTTGGCCAGGCTCAACAACCGTGCGATGATCTCCTCCCGAGCCTCCAGCTCCTCCTCCCAGAGGGCGGCGTCCAGCCAGCAGACCACCGTCACCAGAAGGCCCGAAGGCTGCACGTCGGTCGGCGCGATCAGAACGGTCTCGGGATCGACCCGCGGAACCTGTCGCACCGCGTCCCGAGCGGCCGCGCAGAACGCGCGGATTCGCTCCGGGGCGGAATCGAAGGTCAGGGGCAGGGACATCGCCACGCGCCGGCGCGTCAGGTCGCCGACGTTCTCGACGGAAGCGCGGATCAGATTGCTGTTGGGAAGCGTCACCAGCGCTCCCGTCGCCAAGCGAATGCGCGTGCTGCGCAGGTTGATCTCCTCCACCTTGCCGTACACGTCGCCGATGCGCACCCAGTCGCCGAGCGCGAACGGCATGTCGAACACGATCGTGAGGGAGCCGAACACGTTCTCAACGCTGTCCTTGGCGGCCAGCGCCAGCGCCACGCCGCCGATGCCCAGCCCGGCCACGATTCCCGCGACGTTGGCTCCGAGCCACCACAGGCCGGAAAGCACGCCGCCGACGATCACCAGCGCGCGAACGAACTTTCGAAGGACAGGAATCAGAATCCGTTCCGCACGGCGGTCCAGGCTGGCCGCGCGCGCCAGGATCGACTCGCAGAACGCGTCCCACCAGCTGACCGCGAACCACGTGAGACCCAGGGTGGCCACCGAGACGCCGAGCACCTCCAGCGGTCGGACGGCGATCAGCTCCAAGGGCTCCAAGAACTGCAGCAGCGTCCATCCTGCGCCCGCGAGCGCCGCGCTCCGTCGCATGCCCCGCCGCGGCAGAGGAGCGAGGTCCCTCGGTGCCAGGCGGTAGCGGACCTTCTGCACGACCCAGACGAGCAGCCACAGTGCCAGCCCGACGAGGACGGCGGTCCCGGCCGCTAGGCCCAGGCCGATCCACTGCCAGACCTGCACCCCCAGCAGCCTGTGCTCGCTGCCCCTCGCCCTCAGCGCGTCGGCGAGCGTTTGCGGCCAGCCCGGCGCGGCAACCCCGACCATCCCAACGACGAACGACAGGCGCCTCATCGCGCTCCCCTCCCGGATCGGGCCTCAGACCACCGCCGACCCATCCACACGAACGCCGGCGCCAAGGCCAGGGCCGGCAGGTAGTCCGCCGTCGGCAACTCGCGGATGCGCAGCAGCGCCAGGCCGATCGACACCATCATGAGCCCGCCTGCAGCCGCCATCTCGAGGCCGTACTCCTCGTCCTCCAAGAACCGCCGGAGCGGCTTGGCCAGCAGCGTCAGCGAGCCTTGGAACAGGAGCAGGATCCCGGCCGTGACGAGCACGCCGACGGGGTCCATCGTGGCCGCGAAAAACACCGCCCCGATGCCGTCCATCACCCCCTTCACGGCAAGCAGCTCCCAGTCCCCCTCGAGGCCGTCGCGCAGACAGCCCAACAGCGTCATCGGTCCCACGCAGTACAGGATCGAGGTCGTCACCACCGTGCGATTGAACTCGCCGCCTCCCCCGAGGTTCCGCCTCGCGAACTCGCTGAACGCCTCCAAGCCGGCCCCGATCCCCAGCGCGTGGCCCAGCACGCCGCCTCCGGCGATCGCCGCCGCCGTGCCCAGCACCCGCCGGCCGCCGAGGAACATCCGCACCCCCAGGCCCACGCTCAGCAGGCCGAGGCCGCCCATCGCGATGTCTTTCGTTTCGGGGGGCAACCAGCGGCCGACCGCCATGCCGACGAGCGCGCCGCACACGACGGTCGCCGCGTTGAACAGGGTGCCGCGCATGGGCGGCAGTTTACCGACGCCCCCGCTTGGCTGGAGAACGCCAACCGTGCTAGCCTAGGCGCATGGACCGTCCTCTGACCCCTCTGGAGTCCGGAAGCGAGCTGCGCCCTTGGATCGAGGAGTACGAAGCCGACAGGGGCGCGCTCGAGCGCCGCTATCCGACCCGCTGGGCCCGGCGAGCGCTCGAACGCAAGCGGCGCCTCGCCGAGCTCTGGCTGGAGCGCGTGCAAGGAGTTCCGTTCGAGTCGCTGAGCCGCGAGGGGAAGATCGACGCCCTCCTGTTCGAGAACCACCTCTTGGGCGTCCTTGCGAAGAACGACGCCGATGCTCGGCAGGCCCAGGAGGCGGAGGACCTGCTCGGACTGGTCGAGAGCTCGTCCGAGCTCGAGCTGGATCGCAAGGACCGACGGTGGATTCCGGGTCGGGAGGCCGCGGAGCGGATCCACCGCCTGGCGCAAGAGGCCGACGAGGCCGCACGCCGCGTTGAGGACGGGGTGGAGGCCGTGCGCGCGGCGGTGGGTGCCGATGTGCTCAAGAGCCTCCGCCAAAACTTGGACGATTGGCACTCGTTCTACGACGGCTACGACCCGGAGTTCACCTGGTGGGTGGCCGAGCCCTGGAAGCGCCTGACGAGCTCTTGGGACCGTCTGCAGAACGCCCTGGCCAAGGCCGCGGGGGACACCGGAGAGAACCCGCCGATCGTCGGGCGCCGGGTGGGCCGCCAGGCGCTGATCGAGGGCCTGCGGCGCGAATGGATGGAGGACACCCCGGAGCGTCTGATCGAGATCGGCGAGCGCGAGATGGCCTGGTGCGAGCAGCGCCTGCGGGAGGCCTCACGCGAGCTGGGCTGCGGCGACGACTGGAAGCGAGCGATCGAGCGCGTCAAGGAGACCGCCGTTGCCCCCGGCCGCCAGCCCCAGGCGGTCGCCGAACTCGCCGAGGAGGCCGAGCGCTACCTAGCGGACAACGACCTTGTGGACGTGCCCCCGCTGGCCTCGGAGGTGTGGCAGATGACCATGATGTCCGCCGAGCAGCAGAAGGTGGCGCCCTTCTTCTATGGCGGCGAGACCATCTGCGTCTCCTACCCGACCCAGGCCATGGACCACGCCTTCAAGCTCATGAGCCAGCGCGGCAACAACCCGCACTTCTCGAGGGCCACGGTGCACCACGAGCTGATCCCCGGCCATCACCTCCAGGGCTTCCACCAAGAGCGGTTCAAGCCATACCGCAGGGTGTTCCGCACGCCGTTCTGGATCGAGGGCTGGACGCTCTACTGGGAGCTGTACCTGTGGGACCTGGGCTTCCCGAGAGGGCCGGAGGATCGGATCGGCATGCTGTTCTGGAGGTTGCACCGCGCCGCTCGGGTGGTGTTCTCGCTACGGTTCCACATGGGGCAGATGGAGGCGCCTGAGTGCGTCGAGTTCCTCGTGGAGCGCGTCGGCCACGAGCGCTCGAACGCCGAGGGCGAGGTTCGCCGCAGCTTCCGAGGAGGGTACGAGCCGCTCTATCAGGCCGCGTACCTGATCGGCGGCAAGCAGGTCTACGCCCTCCAGCGCGAGCTGCTGGCCTCCGGTTGGAGCGCGAAGAGGTTCCACACGGCCTTTCTGCGGGCGGGCATGATGCCGATCGAGATGGTCGCGGCGGACCTGCGCGGAGGCCCGATCGAGCGCCCGTTCGTGGTGGCGAGGCCGCTGCTCGCGGACGCCTAGCCGTACATCCAGTCGATCAGGCTGGCGTACCGCTCGCGGACGACGTTCCGCTTGACCTTCATGGTGGGCGTGAGCTCGCCACCCTCGATGGTGAACGGGTGGTCCAGGATCGTGTGCCGCTTCACCTTCTCGTAGTCCGCGAGCTCCTGGTTCACCTTGGCGACCTCGGCCTTGATCAGAGTCCGCGCGGCCTCGCTCTCCGCCAGCTCCTGGTCCGAGAGCTTGGCGGCCGCGGCTCCGGCCCTCTGCCGCAGGGCGTGGAAGTCCGGCACGATCAGCGCGGCGATGTGGTCCCGTCCGTCGCCCACGACCACGGCGTCGGCGATCAGCGGGCTCTCGCGGAGCCTGTTCTCGATCGGCTGCGGGGCGACGTTCTTCCCGTTGCCCAGAACGATCAGATCCTTCTTGCGGTCCGTAATAACCAAGGATCCGTCCTCGAACCTACCCAGATCGCCCGTGTGGAACCACCCCTCCTCGTCGATCGCCGCCGCGGTCTCCTCCGGCATGTTGTAGTAGCCCACCATCCGCGCCGGACCTCGGAACAGGATTTCTCCGTCCTCCGCGATCTTCACCTCGTTGCACGGGATCGGCGGGCCGACGGTGTGCGGGCGGTTGTCGTCCGGGTGGTTCACGCTGACCACGGCGGTCGTCTCCGTGAGGCCGTAGCCCTGCAGCACCATCAGCCGGAACGCCGCGTAGAACTCGGCCACCGCGGGAGGCAGCGCCGCTCCGCCGGAAACGAAGAACCGGATCCTGCCGCCCGTGCGCTCCCGGATCTTCGCGCCGACCAGCCGATCCAGCACCCCCGCCAACGGAGCCGGCTTTCCCTGCGCCCTCAGCGCGCCTTGCCGGAGCGCCATCTGGAACAGCCTGCGCCGCAGCGGCGGGGCCTTGGAGGCGGCTTCGACGATCCGATCGCGCATCGCCTCGAGCACCCGCGGCACGCACAGCATGATCGTCGGGCGAACCTCCACCATGTCCGAGGCGAGGCTCCTCAGACTCTGCGCGTAGGCGATGGTCGCGCCCACCGAGATCGGCAGGACTTGACCTGCGACGGCCTCGTACACGTGCGACATCGGAAGGAACGAGAGGAACACGTCCGTGTCGCGAATGGGTAGCGCCTCACGGATCGACCGGCAGAGGATCGTGAACGAGTCGTGGCGGAGCATCGCTCCCTTGGGCAGTCCCGTGGTGCCGGACGTGTAGATGATCATCGCGATCTCGTCCGGACGGACTTCCTCCTCCGGCACCGGCCCCTCCCAAGACTCGGCTGTCGCCGATAGGGAGTCTTGCGACCCCTTCAGCAGGACGGCCCGGACGTCGTCGAGCGGCTCCACCTTGGCCGCCTGCTCGGGCGATCCCGCGAGCACGATCCGCGCGCCGCAGTCCCGAACGATGTGGCGGCTCATCTCCGCCGGTAGAGTCGGGTAGATCGGTACCACGATCGCGCCCAGCCGCTGGCAACCCCAGAAGGCGAGCGCCCACTGGACGCAGTTCTCGCTCTGGATGTTGACCCGATCTCCCCTCTCCACGCCGAGCGATCGCAGCGCCGCGGCGTAGCGGCCAGTCTCCTCCCACAGGCGGCGGTAGGACATCGGACGGAAGGCGCCCCCCTCGTGGTGCAGCATCGCGGGCTTCTCGCGGTGCCGCTCGCAAGAGTTCCGGAGCATGCCCGGCAACGACAAGACCAACATGGTCTACCATTCTATCCGCCCGGCTCTCCGCGGCCCGTGCGGAGGTCCGGTCCCCAGGCTGTGGACAACGATGGTGGAAAAGCGTCCAAACCGATCGCGCGCCCGTCGGTGCGGGAAAACCGTTCGCCCGTCCGCCTGCGAACTTGCACCGATCACGCTGTTGTCCACTGCGTTTTCCACACCCCTTCGTCCCGGAAGAGCGGTCCATTTGAACCTGAACGCGCCCTGGAAACTTGTACTTTCCCCGAATTCGCGCCACTTTTCCACACTCCGCGACGGTGCCAATAGAAAGAGAAGGATTGCGAAAGGAGGTACGGCTTGATTCCGGAGGCCGGGGGAAAGCCCGCCCCCGTGGCGGGAGCGCGCACCGTCCGGCTCACGAACTTCCGGAACTACGCGGCCGAGGAGGTGGAGCTGGGCGAAGGCCTGAACGTGTTCTTCGGGGCCAACGCGCAGGGCAAGACGAACTTCCTGGAGGCGCTGCACCTGCTGTCGACCACGCGGCTGCTGCGCGGGTCTCGGGATGCGGAGGCCATCCGAGAGGGAGAGGACGGCGCCGTCGTCACCGCCGAGGTGCTGGGGACCCGAACGGAGGTCTCGATTCGGCTGGAGCGGGGAGTCGCCAAGCGCGCGGCGCTCAACGGCCTGCCTCTGCGCCGCGCCGCGGACGTCATCGGGCGGCTGCCGAGCGTCTGCGCCAGCCTGCTGGACCTGCCGATCCTGACCGGAGAGCCTTCGGTTCGGAGGTCGTTCATGGACCTCGAGCTCAGCCAGCTGTCCGGCCTGTACCTGCACCACTTCGCGCAGTACAAGCGGGCGCTGGAGCAGCGCAACGCCCTGCTCAGGGCCGCTCAGGACGCCTCCGTGCCGGCGGAATCGTTCGAACCCTGGGAGCACCACCTGGCGGAGCACGGAGCGCCTCTGCGTGTCTTCAGGGCCCGTTTCTGGGCCGATTTGGAGCCGCTCGCCGCCGAGGTCCAGCGGCACATGGGCTCCGGCGAGGCACTCCGGCTCTTCTACCAGCCGAGGGACGACGCGTCGACGCCGGACGGGCTGCGCGAGCTCCTTAGCCGGAACAGGCCGCTGGACGTGGCCCGGGGCAGCACCACCGTCGGGCCGCACCGGGACGACGTGCTGATCGAGGTGGGCGGGCGGGATGCTCGCGCCTTCGGGAGCCAGGGTCAGCAACGCACGGCCGCGCTGGCGATCAAGCTCGGAACGCTGGAGCTCGAGCGGAGAGAGCGCGGCCTGCCTCCGCTGCTGCTCCTGGACGACATCCTCAGCGACCTGGACGAGAGCCGGCGGGCCAGGCTCGCGGAGTGGGTCTTGGAGCGCGCGGGACAGGCGGTTCTGACCTGCACCGACCTGGAGCTGGTCTCGCCGGAGGTACGGCGAAGGGCGAGGCTGTTTCTGGTACGATCCGGGCGCGTGGAGGCGAGGTGAAGCGGGTTCAGGACTGGATCGCGGAGGCGCTCGGTCGGCCCGAGGTGGTGCGCAAAGCCCGCGCGCTGTCCGTTCTCAGGCGGTGGCCCGAGGTGGTAGGACCGGTGGTCGCGCGGAAGAGCCAGCCGGACCGGTACGACAAAGGCACGGTGTGGGTGGCGGTCGCCGGCTCGTCGTGGGCCCAGGAGCTGCGCATGGAGCGGGACCAGCTTCTCCAGCGCCTCAACGAGCTCGCCGGGGAGACCGATCTGTTCAAGGAGATTCGGTTCGGGGTGAGACCCTTCGTCGTGCCGGAAACGCCCGACCCTCCTCCGGCGAAGATGCCGAAGCGCCGGCTGGACGCGGACACCGAGGGCTTGAGCATCCGTGAGATCGCCGAACGGCGGCTCGCGAAGCGATCCCATGGACGGTCCGATTCGGGCTAGGCCGTCCCTCTGGCTCACGCTGGCCTACGCGCTGGGCCTGTTCGCGATCGAATGCCCTTGGCTCCTGGTCGTTGTCTTGGCGTTCGCGGCGTGGCTCGGCAAACGGCGGGGTCTGCTGGCCGTGGTTGCCTTCTTCACCGGCTGGATGGTTGCGTCCAAGATTCCTAACCTGATCCTGGACGAAAGGGAGTTTTTCGGAGGAGTGGCGACGGTGGAGACGGTTTCGCGGCCCTCAGTTGGAAGGGAATGGGTCGTTGCCCGGGTTCCCTGGGGACGCCTCCTTGTGGCGTTGCCGAAAGGAGCCTTGGTCGCGCCTGGAGACGTTCTGGAGGGCCGGGGGGTCGTGGAACCCCTCAACGAGGCGGAGCAGCAGTCCTGGAGCAAGCGGGGAGTGGTGGGACGCTGGAAGCCCTACGGTCCTCTGCGGTGGATCCGGAGCGGCAACGAGGCTGTTCGCTCTGCGGTTGCTCTGCGGCGGTCGTTCGTGGGCTTCACCTCTCGGGCGCTGGGGCCGGGCTTGGCGGAGTCGGTCGACGCGTTGCTGTTCAACGTCCGTGGCGAGCTCTCCAAGGAGTTCCAGCGCGACCTGAGGCTGACCGGCACCGTGCACATCGTGTCCGCGTCCGGCCTGCACGCGGCGGTGGTGGCGTTCGCGGTGCTGGGCCTGATGGCTCTGTTGCCCGTGCCGCGGATTGGCCAGCTCGCGCTGGCCGGGCTGGCTTTGGCGGGGTACGCCGCGGCGGCCGGTTTGCAGGCTCCCATCGTCCGTTCCGTGGCGCTGGTTCTGGGCCTGCAGACCGCGTATCTCTGGAGGCGGGAGCCGGACGCCGTGAGCGTCACGTCGTTCACGGCCCTAGCGTTCCTGATCGCGGAGCCCTGGCTGGCCTGGGACCTTGGGTTCCAGCTCTCGTTCGCCACGGTCGTGGGTCTCGCGATGTTCGGCGGGAGGTGGCCCTCCGGGGAGACTCTGATGGAGCGTGCCAAGACTTCCCTGCTGTCGTTGGGGAGGGCGTCGCTGGTGGCGAGCGCGGTCTCCGCCCCTCTGGTCGCGTACCACTTCGGCCAGGTTCCTCTGCTGTCGGTGGTCTCGAACCTGCTGATCGCGTTCAGCGTGGGGCCGGTCGTCGTGGGCTCGCTCGCGGCGGCGGCGCTGGCGGGTGTCCTGCCTGAGATGGCTCTAGGGTCAATGCGTTTGGTGGTGGCACCGATGACCGAGTGGCTGGTCGGCGTCGTGGACTGGCTGGGCGCCTGGGAGGCCACGGCGCCGCGGATGCCGGAGTTCGGGGGAGGCTGGCTGCTGCCGGTGTACGCCGCGATGCTCGCGCTCTGGAGGGAGGAACCGAAGCCATGCGATTCGTTTCCCGAATGAATCTGCTCGGGCAGCTCGGACTCGCGGCCGGGTTCCTGTGGGGGCTGTTCGAGCCGAGGCCCACGCGGCTGGCCCTCTTGGCCGTTGGTCAGGGGGACTGCGCCGTCTTCCAGAACGAAGGTACCACTCTGTTGATCGATGCCGCACCGGCCAACGAGGAGTGGGACGCGGGCGAGCGGCTGGCGGTGCCGGAGCTGCGGAGGCTGGGCGTCGATCGGGTGGACCTCGCGCTCTTGACCCACCCCGACTCGGACCACATCGGAGGACTAGCGGGCATTGCGCGGGCCTTTCCGGTCGGGGCGATCGGAATCCCAAGGCGGTTCGCGGAGCGGCCCGAGATCGCGAAGCTGAAGGACGAGGTGGGCGCCCCCAGGCTGATCCCGCTGTCCGACGGCGACCGGATCGAGATAGGCGGATTCCAGCTGGAGGTTGCGGTCTCGGAGGCTCTGCCGGAGGACAACGCCGGCTCGCTGATGTTGAGAATCCGGGGAGGAGCCTGCTCGGCGGTGCTCACGGGGGACGCCCCGATTGATGCGGAGGGCTTGGCCGAGCGGCGGTTCGGCGGGACTCCCGTTCAGGTTCTGAAGGCCGGCCACCATGGCTCCCGCTCCTCGACCGGCGAGGGGCTGCTCAGGGCGTTGCGCCCCACCTGGGTGGTGTTCAGCGTGGGCAGGAACAACCCCTACGGGCACCCGTCGCCGGAGACGCTGCGCCGGGTGGAGGCCGCCGGCGCGCGCGTCTGGCGGACGGACCGCCAAGGAAGCGCCGTCTTCGAGGCCAGTCCGAGCGGGTTTCGACCGAGCGGAGACTAGCCGAAGAGGGCCCTTCGCCGGCGCACCTTCTCCAAGTTGGCTTCGAGCTCCTGCTTGGCTCGGCGCTCCTTCTCCACCACCTCGGGCTTGGCGCGCTCCACGAACTGGGGATTCCCCAGGCGCGCCTCGCAACGGGCGAGGTCCGCGAGCAGCTTCTCCTCCTCCTTGGCGAGCCGCTCCCTCTCTTTCTGTTCGTCGACCAGACCCTCGATCGGGAGGTGAATGTCCACCCCCGCGACGGTGGCGGCGATGCACCGGATGCCAGCGTCGGGGGCCCCGCGTCGCAGGGTGTCGATCCAAGCCTGAGAGCGGAGGACGGCCTCGCCGTCGCCGAGGTCGCCATCCACGTACAGCTCGGGGATGGTGCGGAGCGGAGCGAGGTCGAGCTCTGCGCGCAGAGCGCGCGCGGCGCGGGTTACCTCGAACCAGCGCTCGACTTCCTGCTCGACCGCGGGATCGAGCCAAGCCGGGTCGGGTTCGGGCCAGCGGGAGGCCATCAGGAACGGGGCCTTGTTCCTCAGCGGCAGGTGGCTGTAGAGTTCCTCGGTCAGGTGGGGCATGATGGGGTGGAGCATCTTGAGGAACGCGTCCAGCACGGTGAGGAGGACCCACCTGGCGACGTCGCCCTGCTGGGTAGCCAGCCTCGCCTTGCTCACCTCGATGTACCAGTCGGCGAAGTCGGACCAGAAGAACCGGTAGAGGGCCTGGCATCCGCGCTGCAGGTCGAACCCCTGGTAGGCGGTCTTCACCTCGGCCTCGGTCCTCGCCAGCCGGCTGAGGATCCAGCGGTCCACCAACTCCAAGCGCTCCGGGCGATCGACGGAGCCTTCGCAGTTCATCAGAACGAATCGCGTGGCGTTCCAGATCTTGCTGCAGAAGTTCCGGGAGTCGTCGTTGCGGCGTTCGCTGTAGCGGATCTCCTGGTTGCTGCCGGTCTGGCTGAGCAGGGTGTAGCGGAGCGCGTCGGCGCCCACGCGCTCGATCACGCCCATCGGGTCCACGCCGGTCCCGAGGCTCTTGCTCATGCGGCGTCCGTCCTCGGTGAGCACGGTGGCGTGGATGTACACGTCGCGGAACGGCTCCTTGCCCATGAAGTAGAGGCCCATCATGACCATCCGGGCGACCCACAGGTAGATGATGTTCCGGTCGGTCACCATGGTGGTCGTGGGGTACCAGCGGCGCAGGTCCTCGGTGTCGTCGGGCCAGCCGAGCGTCGCGAAGGGCCACAGGCCTGAGCTGAACCAGGTGTCCAGCACGTCCTCGTCCTGCCGGACGATCCGCTTGCGCGCCTTGCGCTCGGCCTCCTCCCAGCTGTGGGCGGCGACGGCGTCTCCGTCTTCCGTGTAGTAGACCGGGATGCGGTGGCCCCACCAGAGGCGGCGGCTGACGTTCCAGTCCCGCAGGTTTTCGAGCCAATCGAGATAGACCTGGTTGTAGCGCTCGGGGATGAAGCGGACGCGCCCCGAGCGGACGGCCTCGGCGGCCGGGCCGGCCAAGGCGCTTTGCTTGGCGAACCACTCCTCGCTCAGAAGGGGCTCGATCGGCTCGCCGCTGCGCTCCGAGACGAGGATGGGGATGTCGTAGTCCTCGACCTTCTCCAAGAGGCCGAGAGCCTCGAGGTCGGCGACGATCCGCTTGCGGGCCTCGTTGCGGTCGAGTCCGGCGTACGGCCCGCCCTCGGCCGTGATGCGCGCCTTGGAATCGAGCAGCACCGGCATCGGCAGATTGTGCCGCAGGCCGACTTCGTAGTCGTTCGGGTCGTGGGCGGGGGTGATCTTGACGGCGCCGGTGCCGAACTCGGGATCCGGGTACGGATCGGCGATCAGGGGGATCCGCCGACCGAGCAGCGGCAGCACGAGGGTCTTGCCGACGAGGTGCCTGTAGCGGTCGTCGCTCGGGTGGACGGCGACGGCCACGTCGGCCAGCATCGTCTCGGGGCGCGTGGTGGCGATGGTGACGGAGCCGGATCCATCTTCGAACGGGTAGCGGACGTAGTACAGCTTGCCCCGCACGACGCGTCGCTCCGTCTCGATGTCGGACACGCTGGTCTCGAGGACGGGATCCCAGTTGACCACGCGCTTGCCCCGGTAGATCAGGCCGTTGTCGAACCAGTCGATGAACACTTGGAGGACGGCCCGGGCGTAGCCCTCGTCCAGGGTGAAGCGCAGGCGGGACCAGTCGAAGGCGCAGCCGAGACGGCGGAACTGGTTGAGGATGGTGTCGCCGCTCTCCTTGCGCCACTCCCAGACCTTCTCGACGAACTTCTCGCGGCCCAGCTGCGCCGGGTGGACGCCCTGCCGCCGGAGGTTCTTGGCCACGACGGACTGCGTGGCGATGCCGGCGTGGTCCTGCCCCGGCAGGATCAGCACGTTGTGGCCGAGGAGCCTGTGGAACCGGCCCAGGGCGTCCTGGATGGGATAGCAGAGGGCGTGGCCCATGTGCAGCGACCCGGTGATGTTGGGCGGCGGGATGGTGATGCAGAAGCGGGGCCGGGCTTCGTCCTCGGAGGGCTGGAAGAGGCCGGCCCGCTCCCAGGCTTCGTACCACTTCTGCTCGATCGAGGCGGCGTCGTAGCGGGTCGGGAGGGCTGTATCGGGCATGGCGAACCTTTCCTGTCGCGAAAGTCTTCCGAGTTTACCTAGGCGGGCCCCAGCGGGGCGTTTCACGTGAAACGCCCCGGGGTGCAGCCGAGCGGGTGTTTCACGTGAAACAGCGGTCAGTCGCGTCCGCCGGTGAAGAGCGCCCGGACGACCTCCTCGATGTCGGCGTCCTCGATGCTCACGTCGTCCACGGGCAGCGCGGAGAGCACGGCCGCCGCGACGGTCGGGGTCTCCTCCCGAGCGACTTCGAGCACCGCCGACTCGGCGTCGGCCGAGAGGACCTTGCCGAACCGGGGCAAGTCCGTGGGATCGACGGGCTGCGAGAACCTCAGGCGCAGCCGCTTCGAATCCGAGAACCGCCTGGAGAGCTCGTCCAGCGTGCCGTCGAAGACCACCCGCCCGTGGTCGATGACCACCACCCGGTCGCACAGCTCGCGCACGTCCTGCATGTAGTGGCTGGTCAGCACGATCGTGCAGCCGCTCTCGACGTGCCATTCGCGAAGGAAGTCGCGGATCCTCTTCTGGCTGACCACGTCCAAGCCGATGGTCGGCTCGTCCAGGAACACCAGCTCGGGCGAGTGGAGCAGCGCCGCCACCAGCTCGCACTTCATCCGCTCGCCCAGGCTGAGCTTGCGCACCTGCGTGTGCAGCCTGTCGGCGATCTGCAGGCACTCGGCCAGCCGATCCAGGCGCCTGCGGAAGATCTCCCGGGGAACGTCGTAGAGCTCCGCCAGGACGCAGAAGCTGTCGTAGGCGGGCAGATCCCACCACAGCTGCATCTTGTTGCCCATCACGAGGCTGATCCGCCGGAGCATCTCCGGCCTGCGCTCGAAGGGCCGGAAGCCCAGAACGCGGGCCTCGCCCGAGGTCGGGTACAGGATGCCGGTGAGCATCTTCAGCGTGGTGGTCTTGCCCGCCCCGTTGGGACCGAGGAAGCCCAGGAGCTCTCCCGGCTCGACCCGCAGGTTGACGTCGCGGACCGCCTCGAGACGGACCTTCTCCCGCGTGAACAAGCCCTTGATCGAGCCCCAGACACCGGGCTCCTTCTTGACCGTCTCGTAGGTCTTGCACAGGTCGCGCGTCTCGATGGCGGGCATCCGGCCGGGATGTTACCTGCCTAGCGAGGCAGGACCCCGAAGGCCCACAGCACGCCCGCGACGGGCCACGCGGAGAACAGGAGCGCGTCGATCCGGTCCAGCACGCCTCCGTGCCCGGGAAGCAGCGAGCCGCTGTCCTTGACCCCGGCGCGCCGCTTCAGCCAGCTCTCGAACAGGTCGCCTGCCTGGCCCAGCGTCCCGCTGGCGAAGCCGCACGCGAGGCCCGCAGCCGGCGGAGCCCCCGTTGCCGCAGCGGCCAGCAGACCCCCGGCCAGCGCAGCGGCCACGTTGGCCAGCGCGCCCTCGAACGTCTTGCCGGGGGAAACGCGGGGCGCGAGCTTCCGGCGGCCCCAGCGCCGGCCGACCAGCATCGCCGCGGTGTCGCCGGCCCACACGGGAACCAGGAGCAACAGGAGCGGACTCGCGTGCCACCCTGCGGCCCCGTGCGCACCCAGCCGTTGCAGCAGAAAGGCGGCGGCGAGGGGGCTGAGGATCCAGAGCGGGCCGAGGATCGCTCCCACCGTGCCCGCGCCGGTCTGCGGCGAGCCGCGACCGATGAGGGCGACGACCCCGACGGCTTGGGCGGCCAGGCCGAACGCCACCCACGCTCCGGCGGACGGTTGCCCCGCCCATCGCTGCCAAGCGCACGCGAACCCCTCCCCCGCAACGAAGGCCAGGCCGCCGAGACAGGCCGCCGCGAGGCCCGCTCCCCACACGCGGAGCAGCGAGAGGAGCTCCCAGCAGGCGATCGCCGCGATCGCGGAGAGAAGCAGCGTCACAGGCCACGGTTCCGGCCGGGACACCGCCGCAAGGGCGAGCGACCCAGCCAGAACCGCGGTCAGAGCCCGAGCGCGCAAAGCCTCAGTCGACCAGAGCGGGGTCCGAGAGCACGCCGACCATCTTCAGCGCGACCTGCACCCGGTTCTCGCAGTTCAGCTTCCGCATCACCACGCTCACCAGGTTCTTCACGCTCTGCTCCTGCAGGCCCATGATCTGCCCGATGCGCCGGTTCGGCAGCCCCTGCGCGACCAGCTTGGCCACTTCCGCCTCGCGGGGGGTCAGCCTCGAGCGCCGGCCGTAGTCCGAGCGGCGCTCGGCGACGACCTTCGCCTGGGGCATGTGGCCCGCGAACGTGGCGAGCGCCCGGAAGAGGCCCTCGGCCCCCTCCTGGCTGCGAACCACGGCGTCCACGCTGGTGTCCGTGCGGGGAGCGTCGCCGTCCGTCACGCAGACGACCCGAACCGAGGTCAGGGTCTTCAGCGCCGAGATCATGACCCACTCGTCCGGCGCCAGGTCCTTGTCCAGAACGATCAGGACGTCCGGAGTCTCCTTGGCGTAATGGCCGATCGTGGAACGGATGTCGGCATGCGACGGAAGAACGGTGAGACCTTCCCGGCTCTCGACCAGCTTGGCCAAGGCCGCCCGCGTCAAAGCATCTTCACAAACAATACCAACCACCATGACACCTCCATACTACAGCGAATCACGGAGGCGCGCCAATCCCTCTTATCCTTGACGGTGATTTCTCCTACAGCGAGGAACTTTCGAGGGGCAGAGAAGAGACCTTTTTCTTGATCCTTTGGAGGGCGTTGTCCACCGCTTTGGTGTGGCAGCGAAGGCGGTCGGCGATCTCACGGTACGAAAGACCCGCAACGTATCCTCGCAGGACGTTCCGCTCGAAGTCGCTGAGGCAGCCACAGAGCTGCTCGCACCTTCGTGCCCAAGACCCCTCCTCGAGGAGGGCGCCTTCCGGGTCGGGGCCGCGGCTGTCCGGGACGACGTCCTCCAGCACCGTGTCCCGCGCGTCGGGCGACACGGAGGAGGCCAGCGAGATGGAGTCGTTCAGGGGCAGGTGCTTCATCCGCGTCGCGGTCTTGACGGCGGTGATGATCTGCCGGGTCACGCAGAGCTCGGCGAAGGGTCGGAACTTGGACGGCTTGTCCGTGCGGAAGTCGCGGATGGCCTTGATCAGGCCGATGAGGCCCTCCTGCACCACGTCCTCGTGGTCCGCCCCGATGAGGAAGTAAGTCCTCGCCTTGTTCTCGACCAAAGGTCGGTAGCGGCTCAGGAGGAACTCGGTCGCGTCCGATCGCCCGCCCTTGGCCATCACGACGACCTCTTCGTCCTGCATGCATTCGAACACCGAGGGGCGGTGCGAGCATTCGTGCGGCGTGAACAACCCTGGATCCTCCGTTGGACGCGGCGGGTGCCGCTGGGCCTTTCCGCCCAGTCTCCCTCAAGGGGAGGGCCGGTGTCAACCGTCCGCAGCCAGAAAGCTGAATCCCCGGCGCCGATGCGGCCCCGGGGATTCTGCGCTCGGCCCTGGGAGGGGCCGCCTAGGGGTTGACCGTGACGTCGATCGTGGTCGAGTAGGGCTTCTTCAACCCGAACTTGTCCCGGATCGTGACGGTGATCGTGAACTTGCCGGGCTTGCGGAAGCGCTTCCGGATGCTCTGTCCCAGGGCGTCCTCCTGGATGCCGTCCTTCGCGTCGAAGTCCCAGCTGTACTCCAAGGGCGTGGCCCCGGCGTAGCCGTAGGCGTACAGAACCACCTCGTCGCCGAGAGCCAGGTTCAGCTCCTTCACGTTCGTGTCCCCGGTGATCGGGGTCGCGTCGCTCAGAACCCGAACATCGCCGACGAACAGAGTGGAGGGAGCGTCCCCGGACACGGAGATCGACTGAACCACCTTGTTCGTGCGGTCGAAGCCGGCGATGGCCTTCAGGGGAATCCCGACCGCCTGCCATCCGCGGTCGGACGTGCTCGCGGCGGCCGTGCGGATGATCGGCGCGTAGGCCTCGCTGCGCTTGCCGTCGGTGGTGGTGATCACCACGCGCACGTTCTCCAGCTGGGACTCGCCGCCGGCTCCGCGCAGGCCGGGCCCGCCCATCGGTCCGCCCATGGGGCCTCCCATCGGGCCGCCCATCCCCACGCCGCCGGCTCCGCCGCCCTGCCGCCGGTTCGTCTGTCCGCCGCGGTTCATGCCGCCCGGCCCGCCGATCGGGCCTCCCATCGGTCCGCCCATGGGACCGCCGAAGGGTCCTCCCATCGGTCCCCTCGGGCCGCCGAAGGTCGTCGACGAGCCGGGAACGAACACCATCAGGCGCAGGAGGTTGCTGGGGTCGGAGTAGCTCACGCCGAGGTCCACGGGCTTCTGCAGCTCGATGATCCCGCCTTGGAAGTAGTTGCGGGTGGAGATGCGGATCGAACTCGTGCCCTCGTAGGCGGCCTCGTCGGTTTCCGCGATCGTGCCGCTCCCCCACGACTTCAGGGAGATCCCCTGGTCCTTCACGGAGCGGCCGGGGGCGTACAGTACGGGCCCGAACTGCGCCATCCCCACCGCCGCGAGGGAGGCCAGAGCCACGGTCCATTGAAACTTGCGCATCGGTTTGCCTCCGCCGCGGACCTCAGTCGGCTCGAACCCGACGGATCGAGGTCGCGCGGCCTGTATCGAATTGGACGTCTATCGCCACCGCACAGATTACACCAGGCTCGTTCGCGACTTCAAACCGAACGGGCAGCCCGGTTCGGAACCTCCGCAGGATCGGCTCCTTCTCCATTCCCAGCACGCCGTTGGGCGGACCGGTCATGCCCACGTCGGTGATCGCGGCCGTTCCGCCGGGCAGCACCCGCTCGTCGGCCGTGGTGACGTGGGTGTGCGTGCCCACCACCGCCGTCGCCCGGCCCTCCAGGTGGAAGGCCATCGCGATCTTCTCGCTGGTCGCCTCGGCGTGGAAGTCCACCAGCCAGTGGGGGGTGTCGAGCTCGGCGGCGATGGCGTCGGCCTTGGCGAACGGATCGTCGTAGCTGTCCATGAACACGCGCCCGCAGAGGTTGCTCACCGCCAACGAAACCCCTTGGCGCCTCACGATCACCGTCCCCTTGCCGGGAACGCCGGCGGGCATGTTGGCGGGGCGCACGATCGGCCTACCCTGGTCCAGATAGTCGAGGATGTCCCTCTTCTGGAACGCGTGGTTTCCGAGCGTCAGCGCGTCGATGCCGTAGGAGAGCAGCTCCTCGACGATGTCCGGGGTGATTCCCACGCCCCCGGCCGAGTTCTCGGCGTTGGCGACCACGAACAGCGGCCGCAGGGAGTCGCAGAGCGCGGGAAGACGCTCGCGGAGGACCCTGCGCCCCGGCTTGCCCACGATGTCGCCGATGAACAGGATCCGGTACGAGTCCATGGAGTTCCCCCATTATGAACCTCCGGCGCGGACTGGTCCGTGGGACATACTCGGCGCATGGCTCGCACGGCGGCCGAGCGGAGTCTGGCTCTGGATGCGCTCCGGGGTCTGGCGATCGTCGGCATGTTCGTCTCGGGGCAGATCCCCTGGGACGGTCTCCCGGCTTGGATGTACCACGCCCAGGAGCCGCCGCCGACGCACGCCTACAACCCGAACCTGCCCGGCATCACGTGGGTGGACCTGGTCTTCCCGTTCTTCCTGTTCGCGATGGGGGCGGCCATTCCGCTGGCTCAAGGCCGGCGGCTGGCCTCGGGCCGATCGGCGCCCGCGGCGGTCGCGGAGGCGTTCGGGAGGGGTCTGTTGCTGGCGGCGTTCGCGATCTACGTGCAGCACGTTCGGCCCTACTCGCTGCAGTCCGAGCCGGACCGCGGCGCCTGGCTGATGGCCTTGCACGCCTTCCTTCTGGGGTTCCCGATGTTCCTCCGCCTTCCGCGGAGCTGGAGCCGATGGCTGAGGGCGGCGGTCCGGGTCGCCGGGTGGGCGGGTGCGGCCCTTCTTCTGAGCGGGCGGACGTTCGCCGACGGCGCCGGCTTCTCGGTGGGGCGGAGCGACCCGATCCTGCTCGTTCTGGCCAACTGCGCGGCCTTCGGCGGGGCGTTTTGGATCGTCACCCGCGGCGCTCCGGCTTGGCGCTGGGCTCTGCTGGCGGGCCTCGTGGCGTTCCGCGTGTCGGCGGACGTTCCGGGCACGTGGATGCGAGCCGTCTGGAGTTGGGACGCGGTTGGGTGGCTCTTCCGGCCGTACCTGCTCGGATACCTCGGCATCGTGCTGCCCGGAACGCTGGTGGGCGACCTCCTGGCCGAGCGTCGTGGGACCGAAGCAGAGGCCGAGAGTCCCGCCGCGAAGGCGCGGCTGGCGGCGGCGCTCTGTTGGATTCCGGTGCTGCCCGCGCTGGTTGGCCTGCTCGGGCGGGAGCCCGCCGTCGCCTGGCTGGCGCTCGTGCCGGGGTTGGCGCTGGCGGCTCTAGGGCGCGGGGATCGCCCGCTCGCGCTCCGTGTGGCGGCGATCGGGTTCGCCCTGCTGGCGATGGGCTTGCTGTTCGAGCCGCACCAAGGCGGCATCAAGAAGGACCCGCCGACCATCTCGTACTGGTTCGTGGGGGCGGGCCTCGCCTCGACGACCCTCGCGGGCCTGATGCTGTGGGAGGGAGCGGGCGCCGGGCCGCTGGTCCGCTCGCTGGCGAGCGTCGGCATGAACCCGATGCTGGCGTATCTGGCCATCACGAACCTCGTCGTGCCGCTGTGGCGCCTCACGGTCCATCCTTGGTTCAACGAGTGGGAGGCGGCCTACGGCGTCGGGTTCGGCCTGGTTCGCACCGGCATCCAGACGGCCCTGTTCGTGGCGCTGGTGGCGGTGGCGACGCGGCTCCGCCTGTTCTGGCGCGCCTGAGGCGGCGGGACCCGTTCTGCGGGTCCATAATGGGCCATGGACTGGACCTACGCCGACGTCGCGAAGATGATCGACCACTCGCTCCTCAATCCGACGCTGACGGTCGCGCAACTGGAGGAGGGTTGCCGGTTGGCGAGGGAGTACGACGTCGCCAGCGTGTGCATCATGCCCCACTACCTGGCGCGGTGCGCCGAGATCCTCGCCGGTTCGACCGTGCAGCCGAGCACGACGATCGGCTTTCCCCACGGCGGGCACACGACCGAGGTGAAGCTCGCGGAGGTGCGGCGCGCCCTGCAGGACGGCGGCACCGAGCTGGACATGGTGGTGAACATCTCCCGCGTGCTGTCCGGCGACTGGGACTACGTGGCTTCCGAGATCCGAGCGCTGACCGAGGCCACCCACGCCGGCGGCGCGAAGATCAAGGTGATCTTCGAGAACTGCTACCTGGACCGCGACCAGAAGATCCGACTGTGCGAGATCTGCGGGGAGGCCGGCGTGGATTGGGTCAAGACGTCCACCGGCTACGGCACCGGGGGCGCGACGGACGAGGACCTCAGGCTGATGCGGGAGCACTCTCCGGCGTCGGTCCAGGTGAAGGCGGCCGGCGGCGTGCGCGATCTGGACCGCCTCCTGCAGGTGCGGGCCCTCGGCGTCACTCGGTGCGGCGCCACCCGGACGAAGGAGATTCTCGACGAGGCCAGGCGCCGTCTGGGGCTGTCGTGAAGCCCTGGAAGCGCGGCGCAAACCGGTAGAATACGTAGAAGTTTGACGAGGAGGACTGAGTTGGCAGACAAGCAGGCGACGGGCACGGACCGCGAGAAGGCGCTGGACCTGGTGCTCCATCAGATCGAGAAGTCGTTCGGAAAGGGCGCGATCATGCGCCTCGGAGGGGGCCAGCGCGTTGCCGTGGACGCGATCCCGACCGGCTCGATGAGCCTGGACATGGCCCTCGGCATCGGCGGCGTTCCGAGGGGCAGGATCACGGAGATCTACGGCACGGAGTCGAGCGGCAAGACGACCATCGCGTTGCACGTGGTGGCCGAGGCCCAGCGCCAGGGCGGCTTGGCCCTGTTCGTGGACGCCGAGCACGCTCTGGACCCCGAGTACGCCCGCGCGCTCGGGGTGGACGTGGACCGCCTGTACATCAGCCAGCCCTCCACCGGCGAGGAGGCGCTCGAGATCATGGACGCCGTGGTGAAGTCGGGCGCGGTCGACGTGGTGGTGCTGGACTCCGTGGCCGCCCTCGTGCCCAAGGCCGAGATCGAGGGCGAGATGGGCGACAGTTTCGTCGGCATCCAGGCCAGGATGATGTCCCAAGCCCTCCGCAAGCTCGGTGGCAACCTCAGCAAGTCGAACACCGCCGCGATCTTCATCAACCAGCTGCGTGAGAAGATCGGCGTGATGTACGGCAACCCCGAGGTCACCCCCGGAGGCCGGGCGCTGAAGTTCTGGGCCTCGGTCCGCATGGAGGTGCGCCGCGGCGAGGCGATCAAGGCTGGGGCCGAGCAGATCGGCGCGCGGACGAAGGTCAAGATCGTGAAGAACAAGGTGGCGCCTCCGTTCCGCAGCTGCGAGTTCGACATCCTGTTCGGCCAAGGCATCAGCCGGGCGGGGGACCTGCTGGACATCGCGACCGCAAGGGGCGTCATCACCAAGGCGGGCACGTACTACAACTACGGCGACCTGCGTCTGGGACAGGGAAGGGACAACGCCCGCGCGTATCTCGAGCAGCACCCGGAGACGTTCCAGGAGATCGACGCCAAGATCCGACAAATGATCCAAGAGAGCCGGCAGGGCTACGTCCCGCCGGAGGACGACCTCGAGGAGGAGCCTCAGGACGAGTAAGCGCGAAGCCGATGCCCCGAACGACCCCGAGTTCACCGAGGCCCTCCGTCTGGCGGTGCGTCGCCTCGCGGCCCGGGATCGCTTTTCGGGCGACCTGCGCGCGTGGCTGCTCGGCAAGGGAGTCTCAGAGGAGGCCGCGGAACGGGCCATCGCCCATCTGAAGCGGCGGAGGCTCCTGAACGACGACCGGACGGCGGAGAACCTCGTCGAGAGGTCGGCGGGCAAGGCGGCCAAGGGTCGCGAGCGGCTCCGCGCCGAACTGAGGCGCCTGGGCGCGGACGAGGAAACGATCGAGCGCGCGCTGGCGGCGCGGGACGACGGAGCCGAGCTGGACGCCGCGGTGCGGCTGCTGGAGGCCAAGGATTTCGGCCCCGACCAGCGGGCGCGGGCAGGCAGGCTCCTCGCCTCGCGCGGCTTCGACGAGGAGACGGTCCGAGCGGCCCTGGACGCCTGCCTCGGCCCGCTGGACGAGTGAGGAAGGAACGCGATGGATGGGTTGACGCTGGCTCTGATCGACGTTGCGGCGATGGCGGCCTTCGGGGCCCTGGCCTACGCGTTCTGGATCCTTCCGAATCTGCACAGGGCGCGCCGCGCCGCCGAGGAGGCGCAGAAGGAGATCGAGACCCGGGTCAAGGAGGCACGCCTGCAGGCCATGGAGGAGGCCCTCAAGGCCCGCGCCCAGATGGAGGAGGAGATCCGAGAGCGCCAGCGGGCTCTGAGCCGCCAGGAGGAGAAGCTCGCCGCCAAGGAGGAGGCCCTGGAGGAGCGGCGCGCGCGGCTCCACCAGCGCGAGCAGGAGCTGGACGCCAGCCGGGCGCGGCTCGCGGCCGCCGAGGCCCGGGTGGAGGCCCTTCGGGCGGAGGTCGAGCGGGAGCTGGAGCGCATCGGCCGGATTTCCAAGGACGAGGCCCGCGCGCTCGTGATCCAGAGGGCCGAGGAGGAGGCCCGCGAGGCGGCCCAGCGCCGGGCCAAGATCGTCGAGTCTCAGACCCTCGCCAGCCTGAACCAGAAGGTGCGCGAGATGCTGCTGGACGCCATGCAGCGCGCCGCGGTGGACGTCGTCAGCGAGGCCACCATCACCGTGATCCAGCTTCCCAGCGAGGACATGAAGGGGAGGATCATCGGCCGCGAGGGCCGCAACATCCGGGCCTTCGAGCAGCTGGCCGGCGTGGACCTGATCATCGACGACACCCCGCAGACCGTCGTGGTGTCCTGCTTCGACCCGGTCCGCCGGGAGATCGCCTCGCGCGCGCTGACGATGCTCATCGACGACGGGCGCATCCACCCGCCCCGCATCGAGGAGCTCTACGAGAAGGCGCGCCTGGAGGTCGAGAAGGAGATGGAGGAGGCCGCTCAGCGCGCCCTGGAGCTTTCCGGCGTGGGGAGCCTCCCGCCGACGCTCTTCGAGCTGCTGGGTCGCTTGCGCTACCGCACCAGCTACGGCCAAAACGTGCTGAACCACAGCATCGAGGTTGCCCGCTTCGCCGGCATCATGGCCGCTGAGCTCGGTCTGGACGAGGGCGTCGCGCGGCGCGCGGGTCTTCTGCACGACATCGGCAAGGCGCTGGGGCCGGAGAGCGAGGGCTCCCACGCCTTGGCGGGCATGGAGCTGCTCCGCAAGCTCGGCGAGCGGGAGGAGGTGGTCCAGGCGGTCGGGGCGCACCACGGCGACCTGGAGTCGCCGACCGCCGAGGCGGCGCTCGTCAGCCTGGCCGACTCCGTGAGCGCTTCGAGGCCGGGCGCGCGCCGGGAGAGCCTAGAGCAGTACATCCGGCGCCTGAGCGCCCTGGAGCAGCTCGCCGCGAGCTTCCCCGGCGTGGAGCGGGCCTACGCGGTCCAAGCCGGCCGAGAGGTTCGCCTGCTGGTCAAGCCGGACGAGGTGGACGACCGCGGCGCCGCGCGGCTGGCGGAAGAGGTGGTCAAGCGGATCGAGCAGGAGGCGGAGTATCCCGGCTCGATCCGCGTGACCGTGATCCGCGAATCGCGCTTCACCCAGATGGCCAAGTAGCGGTCAGACCTCGACGAGGACCTTGCACACCGGCCCGGTCCGCACCGGAACCAGGTTGCCCTCGGTCTCGGCGCCGTCCACCACCATCCTTCGGTGGCCCGTGCGCCGCACCTCGATGCGGTACTCGCAGCCCCGGAACCTCCTGGTCGCCCGGAACCCCGGCCAAGAGGAGGGAAGGCGGGGGTCGATCCGCAGACCGTCCAGCTCGGGCCGGATGCCCAGGATCGCTTGGGTGGCGCTGAAGTAGGCCCAGGCCGCCGCGCCCGTGAGCCACGGCGTGCGGCAGGTGCCGGCGCGCGGCGAGAACCGCGAGTACGTGGTTTGGCCTTGGACGTACGGCTCGATCTGCCGGACCTCGGCGCGGTCGTTGTAGGCCGCGGGCATCGAGGCGCGGTAGTACTCATAGGCCCGGTCCGCGTTGCCGACCAGGCACTCCGCCATCACCGCCCAGCCTTGGGTGTGGTTGAAGATTCCCGCGTTCTCCTTGACGCCGTTGTTGAACAGCACCGCGCGCATCACGTCCAGCGGGACGGTCTCGAACGGCGGCGCGCAGAGCATCACTCCGTGCTCGGTGGCCAGCTCGCGGCGGACGGTCTCCAGGCAGGCTCGCGCCTGCTCCTCGGTCGCGGCTCCGCTGATCACGGACCAGACCTGCGTGTTCAGATACACGCTGCCCTCCTTGGACACCCGGGTGCCGTAGACGGTGCCGTCCTCCCCGATGGCCCAGATCCAGCGGTCCCCGTCCCAGCACACCGACTGGATGCGCCGGTCCAGCTCGTCCCTCTGGCGCAGGGCCCAGGAGGCCTCCTCGGGTAGGCCCAGGCGCTCCGCCGCCTCCGCGTACACGCCGAGCCCAAAGCGCACCTGGAACGCGACGAACAGGCTCTCGCCGTGGTAGCCGAGCTTCAGGCAGTCGTTCCAGTCGGCTGCGAGGCCGCACGGCAGGCCGTTCCGCCCGGTCCGGGCCAGGTTGAACTCGAGCGCGCGCCTCAGGTGCCCCAGCACGGTGTCCTCCCCCTGGTCGGCGTAGGGCAGAACCTTCCGATAGAAGTCCAGATCGCCGGTCTCGGCCACATAGAGGGGCACGGCGTTGAAGAACCACAGGCAGTCATCGGAGCGGTACTCCTCCTCCGGGATCGGCTTCATCCGGCCGGGGTGATGGCTGAACGGCTTGACGACGGGCAGCGCGCCGCCCGTGGAGAGCTGGCCAGTCAGCAGCAGCTCCAGCCGCTCGCGCGCCTGCTCCGGGATGGCCGCCATCACTCCCAGCAGGTCCTGCACCGAGTCCCGGAACCCGAGGCCGTCCCGCTCGCCGTTATACACCAGGCTGGCCGCCCGGGACCAAGCGAAGGTGATCAGGCAGTTGTAGAGTCCCCAGACGTTCACGGTGCTGTCGAACTCGGGGTCCGGGGTGCGCACCGCCAGGCTTCCGAGCATCGCGTGCCAGTGCTCCTTCAGCCGCCGCAACTCCGCCTCGCAGCGCTCCGCAGACCCGAATTCGGCCAGGGCCCGCCTGCCGACCGTATTCGCCTGGCCGACGCCCAGCAGCACCCGGATTTCGCGCTCCTCCCCTGGGGCCAGCTCCAAGTTGGTCTGGAAGGACCCGCAGGCGTTGTCGCCGTATGCCTCGCAGTTGCCGCAGGACCCCCGTTCGACGGCCAGGGGGCGATCGTAGGAGCGGTACGGGCCGAGGAACGCCTCTCGGCTGGCGTCGAACGCCGCCACGGGGGTGCCGGCCAGCGCCATCCAGCTGTACAGGCCCAGCTCCTTGGTCAGGTCACAGTCCGGGTCGGGCGGCAGGTGGTTGTTGATCTCGATTGCGAGCAGGTTGTCGTCCGCGCGGCGCCCGCGAACGATGAACAGGCTGTATTGCAGGTTCACCAGGTCCTGCTCGGTCTTCCAGTGGTTGGCGAACTCGCAGTACGTGAACACGCTCAGGCGGCGCGGCCGGCCGGAGTCGTTGCGCACCCGAAGCCGCCAGTACTCGAACCTCTGCCCCAGCGGCACGAAGTACGTCGTCTCGGTGGAGAGGCCGCCGTACTGCGACTCGATCACCGTGTACGCCGTGCCGTGCCGGCAGACCGAGCGGTAGCGGTCCAACGGCTTGCCGACCGGCTGCCAGCTTGCCGACCAGAAGTCGCCCGTGTCGGCGTCGCGCAGATAGAAGTAGCGTCCGGGCTGGTCCATCGGCACGCTGTTGAACCGGAGCCGGAGAAAGCGGCCCTGCGCGGCGGACTGGAAGAAGCTGTAGCCGCCGGCGTTGTTGGTCACGATGGCCCCGTACTCGGTCGTGCCGAGGTAGTTGCTCCACGAGGCGGGGGTGTCGGGCCGCTCGATGCGGTACTCCCGCGCGTCGTCGTCGAAGGTTCCGTAGCGCATGCTTGGCCTCAGGATGGTCTCCCGTCACGGAGTTTTGCACACCCGGTCGAAAAAGGGGCGGCAAACCCTTGCAAAATAACGAACATATGCTCATAATAAAGCCGTCATGCCGAGAAGACGGGGATGCCGCCGGATCGGAGAGGAAGCGCCCTCGAGAGTGTTCCGGCCAGCCGGACGCGCTTGCGGGCGCGGGGAATCCGTGGTTCTCGCCCTGGACGAGCTCGAGGCTCTGCGCCTCTGCGATAGGGACGGGATGTACCAGGACGACGCCGCCAGGCTCATGGGCGTATCGCGACCCACGCTGGGCCGCATGCTCGAGGAGGCTCGCCGGAAGGTGGCGGAGGCCCTCACGCTCGGCAAGGCGATCTGCATCGAGGAGGTGACGCCCGTGCAACGGGAACAAAGGAAATTCGTCTGCGCCAAGTGCTCGGCGACCTGGGAGGTGCCGTTCGGCACCGGTCGCCCCGAGAAGTGCCCCCAGTGCGGCTCGGCCGCGGTGTACCGCGAGGGCTGCCGGCGTCGGGGCGGCGACGGAGCGCACGCCCACGGGTCCTGCGGCTGCGAAGGCGGCCACGGCCGCGGGCATGGGCACGGCTGCTGCCACGAGGGCGGCGGAGGACGCCGGCGGACGCCCTCCACGGCGGCGAAGTCCGCACCGGAACCGAAGACCGAACCGACGGCTGAAAACCCGGGCGCCTAGGGTCGACCGGGCGCGCGAGCCGAGGAAGGGCGCCCCTGGATGGTAGTCTGGGGGCGCCATGGCCTTTGGCGCAGACTACGAGGAGCGGGTGTACGCCGGCGTGCTCGGCAAGGCGATCGGCGTCTACCTGGGCAGGCCGATCGAGGGCTGGAGTTGCGACGCCATCCGCAGTCGGTTCGGCCGCATCCGAGGCTACGTCAACGACCAGCGCGGGGTGCCCCTGATCGTCGCCGACGACGACATCTCCGGCACGTTCACCTTCCTTCGCGCCCTCGAGGACCACGGGTTTCCCCCCAATCTGGCTAGCGAGCGGATCGGGGAGACCTGGCTGAACTACCTGATCGAGGGCAAGACCGTGCTGTGGTGGGGCGGCATGGGCGTCAGCACGGAGCACACCGCCTATCTCCGCCTCAGCGCCGGCATCCCGGCTCCCCGCAGCGGCAGCATCAAGCTCAACGGGCGGACAGTCGCCGAGCAGATCGGCGCGCAGATCTTCATCGACGGCTGGGGGATGGTGAATCCCGGCGACCCGGAGCGCGCCGCGGCGATGGCCGAGGAGGCCGCCCGGGTGAGCCACGACGGGGAGGCCGTGCTGGCCGCCAAGGTCGTGGCGGCGATGGTGGCCCTGGCCTTCGAGGCTCCGCCGCTGGATCGGCTGCTGGAGGGCGCCTTGGCCGTCATCCCCGCCGACTGCCTCATCCGGCGCCTCGCCGACGACGTGCGCGAGTGGCGCGGCCGCACCGGCGACTGGCTGCAAGCCCGGGATTGGCTTGACGAGAGATACGGCTACCACCGCTACGGCGGCGGGTGCCACGTTGTGCCGAACCACGGCCTGATCTGGCTGGCGCTGGCCTTCGGGGACGGGGATTTCCTGGAGTCCCAGTGCATCGTCAACACCTGCGGCTGGGACACGGACTGCAACGCCGGCAACGTCGGCGCGATCCTGGGCGTGTGGGGCGGCCTGGACGGGATCCAGAGCGGCGCGGACCTTCGCGGACTGGTGGCCGACCGTCTGCTGATCCCCACGGCCGATCCGGGGCGGTGCGTCACGGACGCCCTGCGCGAGGCCTACGCCGTGGTGCGGATGGCGCGGCGCCTGCAGGGCTTGCGCTTCGAGGAGCCGAAGGGCGGCGCGCGTTGGCACTTCTCCCTTCCCGGAGCGGTGCAGGGGTTCCAAGCCAGGCTCGGCACGGGCTGTACGGGCGTGTCGAACGCCGTCGGTCCGAGCGGGGAGCGCGTGCTCCGTGTGGATTACCGTCTCGACGGCTCCTGCCGATCGGCCGTGGCCGCCACCGCGGTGTTTGCGGATTCGTCGCAGCGCGCCGGGCAGGGCTACGGGGTCTCCGCGGCGCCGCTGGTCGTGCCCGGTCAGACGCTCCGCGGTCGGGCGTGCTGGGGCGAGGGTTCGGCCCCGGTCGCCGTGCGGCTCGTCGCCGAGGTGGAGCGGCCGGACGGCTCCCAAGAGGTTCTGGGCGGCGAGGAGCGCCCGCTGGCGGAGGGGAGGGGTGCCGAGGTCGAGCTGCGGCTCCCGCCCGGCGAGTCGTTCGTCGTCGAGTCCGTCGGCTTGGAGGTCCTCGGCTCGCCGGGCGCGGAGGGCTGGGTCGGATTGGATCGGCTGAACGCGGAGGGGGCGCCGTGCGTGCGTTACGTCGCCGAGGGCGAGGGCTCGGCCTGCCGGCAGCAGTGGGTTCTGGCTTGTGACGCGCTCCACCTCTGGGGCAGCTTTCGGCCGGTCCAGAACCGCGGGCGGGGCTACGCGATCACCGGCACCCGTGAGTGGACCGACTACCGCGTGTCCGCGAGCGTCGTCCGGCGCCTCAGCGACGGACTCGGGTTCGCGGTGCGGTGGCAGGGGATGCGGCGGCACCTGCTCGCGTGGTGGGAGAACGGCCAGGCCTCGATCCGCGCGGTGTGGGACGGAGCGGAGACCGTTCTCGCGTCGGTTCCCCTCGAGTGGCCGATCGACGAGTCGGCCGAGGTGGCCGTGACGGTTCTCGGAAACCGCCTGCGCGCCGCGTGGGGAAACACGGCGCTCGAGGCCGATCTGCCGGACTGCGCCCCCGCGGACGGCGGAATCGCGATGGTGGTCGAGTCAGGGTCCGGCGTGTGGGGTCCCATCCTCGTCGAGCCGGCTCAGATGTAGAACTCCAGCAGGTCGTCGGCCTGGTCGCTCCGGCGCACGCGGACCTCGCTGGTGTGGTGCACGATCGAGTTCGGCGGCACGCTCTGCGTGAGCCACGCGTTGCCGCCGACGATCGTGTTGTCCCCGACGATCGTGTTCCCGCCCAGGATGGTCGCGCCGGCGTACACGACGACGTTGTCGCCGAGCGTGGGGTGCCGCCTTTGGCCGTGCAGGCTCCGGCTGACGTAGAGCGCGCCGAGGGTCACGCCCTGGTACAGCTTGACGTTGCGGCCGATCACCGTTGTCTCGCCGATCACCACGCCGGTGCCGTGGTCGATGAAGAAGCTCTCGCCGATCGTCGCGCCGGGGTGGATGTCGATGCCGGTCTTGCGGTGCGCCACTTCGGTCATCAGCCGGGGGATCACCGGCACGCCCAGACGGTAGAGCACGTTCGCCAGCCGGTAGGTCGCGATCGCGAAGAAGCCGGGGTAGGCGAGGATCACCTCGTCCAGGCTCTCCGCCGCCGGGTCGCCGTTGTAGATCGCCTCGGCGTCCAGCAGCAGCTTGCGGTGCACCTCGGGCAGCTCCGAAACGAAGGCCCGGACCGTCTTGCCGATGGCCTCCCGGTCCCAGTCCGGCAGATAGCTGAGCAGGACCCTGGCTTCCAGCTCCAGGCTCTGCAGCTCGGCCTCCACGCCCATGGGGCTGCAGTTGAGGTTCTGGGTGAGGTGCGGGAACAGCAGACCGAGCGCGCGGTCCAGGAACTCCGGCACGAGGCGGCCGAGCTGCGGAGGAAAGCGGAAGTTCTTCCGCGTCTCGGCCAGTTCGCTTGCGAAACGGGCGAGACGACGCTCCATCGCCTCAGTCTAGCCGTTCCGGCGAGGGGCCGTCAGCCCAGCGGCTCGGAGTTCGGGACCAGCTCCCCGTCCTTCAGGTCGCGGTAGAAGCAGGAGCGGTAGTTGTCGTGGCAGGCCGCCCCGACCTGCTCGACCTCGATCAGCAGGCAGTCCTTGTCGCAGTCCACGGCGATGCGCCTCACGTGCTGCAGGTGCCCGCTGGTCTCGCCCTTCACCCAGAACTTCTGGCGCGAGCGGCTCCAGTAGGTGCAGAGGCCCGTATCGAGGGTGCGCTGCAGCGACTCCCGATTCATCCACGCCATCATCAGCACCTGGCCGTTCTGGCAGTCCTGGATGATCGCGGGGATCAGGCCGTCGGAGTTGTACTTGAGGTCGTCGAGAACGGACATGGACGGGAGGATTGTACCGTCCGACGCCCGGCCGAACCGGGATGCCACAATCCGCGCATGGCGCACATCGTGGTGGAAGAGGCGGAGGCGCTGCTGGACCGGGAGCTGCCCGTTCTCGACAAGGGCTTCGTGCGGCTGATCGACTACCTCGGCGGCGACCAGAGGGTCGTGCAGGCCGCGCGGGTGAGCTACGGAGCCGGCACCAAGAGCGTCCGTCAGGACAGGGCGCTCATCCACTATCTGCTCTCCCACGACCACACCTCCCCGTTCGAGCAGGTTCAGCTGACCTTCCACGTGAAGATGCCGATCTTCGTGGCCCGCCAGTGGGTCCGGCACCGCACGGCGCGCCTGAACGAGATCAGCGGGCGGTACAGCGTGATGCGCGACGAGTTCTACCTTCCAGAGGCCTCCACGCTGCGCACGCAGAGCAAGAACAACAAGCAGGCCCGGTCCGACGAGCCGCTGCCCTCCGACGTGGCCGAGGCCATCCTGCGCCAGATGGAGGAGGACCAGCGCACGCTCTACGCGCACTACGAGGGGATGCTGGCGCAGGGGCTGGCCCGCGAGGTCGCCCGCTGCAACCTGCCGCTGTCCCTCTACACCGAGTGGTACTGGCAGATCGACCTGCACAATCTGTTCCACTTTCTGCGGCTGAGGTTGGACGAACACGCGCAGTACGAGATCCGTTGCTACGCCCAGCGGATGGCGGAGTGCGCCCGCGCGGTCGCGCCGATGAGCTGGGAGGCGTTCGAGGAGCACCACCTCATGGCCGTGCGCTTCGGGCGGGCCGAGCTGGAGGCCCTCGGCCGCGTCCTAGCGGGGAGGGAGCCGGGCTTGGAAGGCGCGGCCCTACGGGAGTTCGAGGCCAAGCTGGCCCGCATCCCGCGCCCGTCGGAGTGAGCGCCCCGCGCGGGGCGGGCTACAATGCCGCCATGGCTTGGAGCTTTCTGATGGCGGCGGCGATCGGCCTGCACGGCGCCGGCGACGCCCGGCTGGTGAACCCGGTCTGGCCGCACAACTTCCCCGACCCGCACGTCGTGCAGGACGGGGACTGGTTCTACGCGGTGGCCACGCAGAAGGACGACCGCGGCTTCCAGATCCTCCGCTCCAAGGACCTCACGCGGTGGGAGGAGCTGCCGCCGATCGGGCTGGTGGATTGGGCCGCCGGCAACTACTGGGCCCCGGAGCTGTACAAAAGGAACGGTCGCTGGTACCTTCTGTTCACCGCCCTCGACCGCGCGGACAACAAGCGCGACGTGGCGGTGAGCGTCGCCGACCGGCCCGAGGGGCCGTACCGCTTCGTCGCGAAGCTGGCGCGGGGCAGGACGGTCAACGACAACCCCGGCGACCCGAACGGGGTGATCGACGGAACGCTCTACGACGAGGGCGGCCGAACCTACCTGCTGTCCATCCGCGAGACGCCGCCCCGCTCGATCGCGATCGTGGAGGTGTCGACCGACCTCACCCGCCCGCTGGGCCGGCCGAAGCCGATTCTCTTCGCCGACCGGCCGATCGAGAAGGGGATCCTCGACGCGCCGACGCTCGTCCGCCACCAGGGCCGATACTGGCTGTTCTATTCCGGCGGCTGGTTCCAGTCCTGGAAGAGGGACGCCTGCTACCACGTGGGCGTGGCGGTCGCCGACAGCCTGATGGGGCCCTACCGCAAGCTGGACAAGCCCATCCTGGAGACGCTGCCGGGCAAGGTCTACTCGCCTGGGCACCAGTGCGTGCTCCGGCTGCCCAGCGGCGAGTGGTGGATCGGCTATCACGCCTGGGACGCCGAGGGAGAGCCGATGTACGGCCACAACCCCCGCGGAAGGTCGTTCCGTCTGGACCGCCTGCAGTGGACCCCCGAGGGGCCGAGGGTGCTGGGCCCGAGCGTCGACCCGATCCCCGCGCCCAAGCTGCGCTAGCAGCCCGCTGGATTGCCGGTTTCGGTCCGCCCGCCCGGCTGGCGCGGAGGATACGGGCCGAAAGTCCGTCATAATCGCTGCATGCCGGGCGACCACGACCGTGCTGTTCCGGAGCAGGTGCGCGTCTTGCGCGAAAAGCTCCTCGACCTGACGCTCCGGAACCCGATGCTGAACTTCCGTCCCAGCAGGAGGAACGGAGTCCTGCTCGAGGGCGAGCTGTCGGAGCACGTCTGGAGGCGGCTCGTGGAGAACGAGGCGAAGCTGCGTTTCCAGGGAAAGCCGGACCCTCGGAGGCTGCCCGATGCCCAGGCGACGCAGGACGGCGGGCTGTACGACTACGGCGACCCGGTCTCGCTGGCCTTCCTGCGCGAGCGCGCCGAGGAGGAGCTTCAGGCCAGCCTCATCGACCCCTCCCGGCCGCTGGACCAGCTGGACGACGTGCTGCAGGCGGCCGACACGCAGACCGCCCTAGAGAGGAAGCTGCTCAACATCCGCAGGCTGGCGCGGACCTCGGAGGAGGAGCTGGGCATCAACACCCTGTTCCTCGCGATGGGCGCCTTGGATTGGACCGACGCCGACGGCCGAACCTGCCGCGCGCCGCTCATCTTCATCCCCGTCGACCTGGAGGTTGACCGCGCCGGCCGCTACCTCCTGACGTACGACGGCGGAGACGTGGGCGGCAACCCGCCGTTGGCCGCCAAGCTCGCAGAGCTCACGGTGCAGCTGCCGGACTTCGCCGAGAGGGAGTCGCTGAACGGCTTCTTCGACGAGGTTCGGGCGCTCGTGTCGGGCAAGGGATGGTCCGTCGACGACAACTTCCTCTACCTCGGCTTCTTCAACTTCGAGCGATTCGTGATGTACGAGGACCTCGGCGGCGCGAACTGGCCGGACGGCCGCAAGCCGTGGCAGCACGAGCTGGCGGTGGCCCTGCTGGGCGGGGGTTTCCCTCCCGCCGAATCGAAGCTGAGCGACGAGTCCGACCTCGACCGCGTCCGCCCGCCGCAAGACAGCTTCGAGGTGTTCGACGCCGACGCCTGCCAGCTGCTGGTGCTCGAGCGCGTCAAGGAGGGGCACTCGATCCTGGTCGAGGGACCTCCGGGCACCGGCAAGTCCCAAACCATCGCCAACCTGATCGCTGAGGCCGTGGCCAACGGACGGACGGTGCTGTTCGTGGCCGCCAAGCGCGCCGCGGTCGACGTGGTGTACCGCCGGCTGGCCGAGAAAGGCCTGGCGGACATGTGCCTGGACCTGCACGCGAAGACCGCCAGCCGCCGGGGCTTCTACGAGGAGCTGGCCAAGACGATGGAGCATCGGGTCCGGATGGACGGGCAGAGCCCGCTCCTCCAAAGGATCGAGGAGGCTCGACGTCGGCTGAACGAGCTGAGTGCCGCCGTCAACGAGCCCGTGCCGCCGTTCGGCGTCAGCCCCTACGTGGCGATGGGCCGGCTCTCCGCCCTCCCCCCGGTCGACGAGGAGGACCTCAAGGCGCCCATCCGCTTCGAGGACTTCGCGACGTTCGAGGAGCACCGCATCCAGGCCCTACTTCCGCTGGTCGAGGAGCTGCAGGCCGCCCTGCCGAGCGACGGCCCGGCTTGCGAGGCGCCGTTCTACCGTTGCGGCCTGGACTCGATCAACCCCACCCTGCGCCTTCAGATCCGCCAGGCCGTGGAGACCGCCTGCTCGACGCTCGCGGCCGCCTGGGAGCAAGCCCGCAAGGCGGCGGCCATCCTGCACGTGCCGGAGCCTGGCAAGCCGTCAGAGATCGCGGTGCTGGTGGCCTGCGCCCAACGGGCCGACGAGGCTCCCCCGCACGAGGGGCTGGACCTGACCCAGGAGGCTTGGCGCACGGCGGAGGCCGCCATCCGAGAGGCCATCGCGACGCTCCGCGAGCACCACGGGATCGTCCGGTCGTTGGGCTCGGTCTTCGAGCGGGACCCGCTGGATGAGGACTGGTCCTCTTGGGTCCAGCCCCTGATCCTGCGGCGCGACGCGCTGTTCCGGTGGTTCTACCGGGACTACCGGGAGGCCGTGCGGAACTTCCGCCAGAGGCTGTCGGGCCTGCAGCGCCCCTCCGCCGACGAGATGGCCGGACGGGCCAAGGCGGTCCTCCGCGGCCAGGAGCTCCGGCGAACCCTCCGTTCCCGGGCAGAGACGCTGGCGCCGCTGTTCGGCGTGCAGTGGAAGGGCCACCAGACCGACCCCGACACGCTGGAGCTGCTGCTCCGTTGGGCCCTGGAGCTTCGGTCGGAAGTCGAGGGAGGCAAGCTGCCCCGCGGCCTGCTGGCTTTCCTCACCGGCGGCGACCTGAAGAAGGGCGTCGAGGCGGCCCGCCGGGCGCAGAAGGCTGCCGAGGATGCCCGGCAGGCGCTCGAGGGGGCTTGCCGGCTGTTGCGCTTCTCGGCCCTCGCTTGGGCGGAAACTCCATGGGCCAAGCTGGAAGGCAAGCTCCGCAGCTGGTTCGACCACATGCAGGGCTTGGACGAGGAGATCCGTCGGAACAAGGCGCGCCAAGCGGTGCGCGAGGCCGGCCTCAAGATTCTGCGGGCCGCCGACGAGTGGCCGCTCGCCAGCGAGCGCCTGGCCCACGCCTTCCTGCGGACCTACTACACGGGCGTCCTGGAGGAGGCGTGGAGCCGTCGGCCGGCGTTGCGGAACTTCGACCGCTCGGCCCACGAGAAGACGATCGAAGAGTTCCGCCGCCTCGACGACCAGAAGCTGCAGTACAACGCGCACGTGGTTCGCAAGCGCCACTCGGACAACGTGCCCCGGCACGCGGTGCCAGGCTCCCCCCTGGCCAAGATCCGGATGGAGACCTTGAAGAAGACCCGGCACATGTCCATCCGGAGGGCGATGGCCATAGCCGGTGCGGACATCCAGAGGGTCAAGCCGGTGTTCCTGATGAGCCCGCTCACCGTGGCCATCCACCTGCCGCCCGAGATGCCGGAGTTCGACCTGGTGGTTTTCGACGAGGCGTCGCAGATCCGGCCCGAGGAGGCTCTCTGCTCGATCGTGCGCGGACGACAGCTGGTGGTCGTTGGGGACACCCGCCAGATGCCGCCCACCAGCTTCTTCGACCGCGTCTGGGCCGACCAGGAGGCCGACGAGGAGGACGAGGACGTGCTGGAAGGGCTGCAGGCCATGGGATTGGAGAGCATCCTCGATCTGATGTCCGCCCGCGCGAATGACCCCGTCCGCCGCCCGGACCTGAGGTGGCACTACCGCAGCGTCCACCCGTCGCTGATCGAGCCCTCGAACCGGCACATCTACCGCGGGAGGCTCGTCGTGTTCCCGTCGCCCTCGCGGGACTGCGACGGACACCGGGTGGGCATCGTGTTCCACCCCGTGGCGGGCCGATACCACCCGGGCGCGCGGCAGCGCGTGAACCCCAAGGAGGCCGAGGAGGTGCTCCGCGCGGTTCGGGAGCACCTGGTCCGATCGCTGGAGCTGAGCCTGCTCGTGGTGGCGATGAACGTCCAGCAGAGCAACCTGATCGACGAGGGGCTGCAGCGGATGCGCCTGCTCGAGCCGGACCTGTTCGAAGCCTACGACAAGCTGCACCCGAAGGAGCCGCTCAGCGTGAAGAACCTGGAGAACGTGCAGGGCGACGAGCGCGACGTGGTGATGATCAGCGTCACCTACGGCCCGGACGAGAGCGGCACGGTGGCGCAGCGCTTCGGCCCGATCCTGCAGGAGGGCGGAGAGCGGCGGCTGAACGTGCTGTTCTCCCGTGCGCGGGTGCGGTGCGAGGTGTTCAGCTCCATGACGGCCTCGGACATCCGGGTGGGTCCCGAGTCGGACCGCAAGGGCCTGATGTTCTTCCGCGAGTACCTCGCGTACGCGGAGACCGGGCGGTTCACGATCGAACAGCCGGTGGGCGGAACCACCGACTCGCCGCTCGAGGAGGAGCTGGTGCGGTTCCTCCAGGCCAACGGCTTCGAGGCTGACCTGCACGTGGGCGAGGGCTCGTGCCGGGTGGACGTGGCCGTGCGCGACCCCGAGCATCCCGGTCGGTACGCCCTGGGGATCCAGTGCGACGGCCCGTCCTACCACAGTGCCCGCACCGCGCGCGACCGCGACAAGCTCCGCCAGCGGGTCCTGGAGAGCCGTGGATGGCGGCTGCACCGCGTGTGGTCGCACGAATGGTGGACCCGCCGAGACGAGGAGGAGCGGAGGCTGCTGGAGGCGCTTCGGGCCGCCTTGGCAGAGGCCCAACCGCTGACGAGGCCCTCGCCCGACGCGGATCCTCTGGACGACGCGACCGGGGTCGCCGACCCGCCGCCCGCGGACCTGCCGACGGTTGCGGTCGTGCCCGCCGACGAGACTCCGGCGGCGTCGCTGCCGCCCTACCGCATCGCCGAGTACGATGGGGCGGACCCTGTGCCCAACATCGTGGCTCTGGAGGGACCGATCTGCCACGAGCTGCTGCGGCACCGCCTGAGAGACTGGTTGCGAAAGCGCCGCATCGGGACCTATGTGCAGCGCGACATCGATGCGATCGTGCAGGCGGCCTTGATGCGCGGCGTGGTGGTTCGGGTTGACGACGCGTACCTCCTGCCGAACGCCGACCCGAGGTCGGTGGCGCGGGATTGGAGCGCCTGCGACCCTGTTCTCAAGCAGGCCAAGCACGTGACCCGGGTGGAGCTGGCGAGCGCCCTGTACCAGCTTCTGCGATCGGTGGGATCGGTGCGGGCGGACGCGGCGGCCCGGGAGGTGTGGCGGCTGCTCGGCTTCCAGCGGGTCGGCCGCGAGGCGCTGCACAAGGCGGAGAGCGTCATCGGGCGGGCCCAGAGCGAGGGCTGGGTGAAAGTCTCCGCCGACGGATCGTTGCAACT